>Ga0123354_10001641_pt1 | contig 27818 bp, 20 predicted proteins | sample TergutLab28metaG_2_FD_97872 | JGI IMG/M metagenome (GOLD analysis project Ga0123354, IMG submission 97872) | Labiotermes labralis P4 segment gut microbial communities from Petit-Saut dam, French Guiana - Lab288 P4 | ecosystem: Host-associated > Arthropoda: Insects > Digestive system > Gut ... | reverse complement strand
GGGAGGCGGCCCTGCCAGCCCATTAACAAAATGAAAAAGTTAGTAAAGGTAAAAGTCATCCCATGACATGGCACTAGAAGGGGGTCGGTGGTTGGCACCACTCCTTGGCCAATTTATCCCTGGCAAAGACCCAGTACCTGCTGCACAGAGGCTGACGGGCCTTGGGGCTAGTCTGGACAGGCAAAGAAAATCTCTACCCCAACGTAACTTGTTTCCTGGACCATCCAGCCCATAGAGTCATTGTACTGAATATGATATTTTGGCCACCAAAAAATAGTAGCACATAACTAAAATACAGATAATAAAAAATTTCTCTTCAAAACAGCCTTCCGTTGTGAATACATAACATGCAAAAAATTGTAATTTCATGCAGTTTTGACTAGCTGTACAATAGAAAATTTTTATATACAAAGACTTAAAAGGTGCTTGAATGAAAAAATTTTATATTGTATTGTAATTTTATACATAACTATTAAGCACACTTTTGTTAATTTTAATTCTCCAAGTTTTAACCAATACTATACTGTACATGTTTAGCATGCACCTGCATTTGGTACAAACAACAGTTGCATCGCCAAATGACAACATATACAAATGTGTTATATATCTCTTCTATCTATTTTCTGTCTGATGATGGCCCAGAAAGCACTGAAACATGTAGGCGATAATAATAGTATGCAATGGTAATAATGTAAAACTGACTGTAAGTGTATTCTGTTGGAAAGCATGGAAAATGTAGAAAATATTAAGAATATGATTCTGAATTTAAAATACTTCCTATAAAGGTGCTTGCTCAGGTGAATCTTCAAACACATTCAGTTAAAATTGTCATGAGCCATAAGTTCTACTGAATAAGAAATGAGGTAAGAATTATATTCACAATAATTTTTAATGTAGAATAAATATTGTTTTCTTTACTGTTAAATGTTTTAAACATTAGATTTTATATTACAGAGCCTTCTGGCATTATTAAACCATTCATTTATTGTATAACTAATGGCTCAAAAATATCTAGTCCAAGATCCAGTAATGCAAATCTCACATTTAGTCTATAACTTGGAACCTACAGGCAAACACAATCTAAATAATGATGCACTTTCTAGAAGAATATCAACCTCACTACTGAATGACAGCCTGTACTTTACTTCACTTAGATTCTTGTAGAGTTTGATGCAAGGTCAAAGCAAAAGCAGTAACATATTTTAAATATTTTAATTATATAATGTGTCAAAAATACATATATATGACCCAGTACCTTACACACATTATCAGTTTACTATGCATAACAGTAACTTCATGGTGCAGACTTCACTCTGACACGCTATGTAACAAAATATCCCACCTTTCATGGCATCTGAAGTGTTCTTACCATACTCACAACAGCCTACTACTGGGACATACCAAGATACAATAATCCAAAATAAACCATCACATCCTATCTTTGCTAACCTTTAAATTAGTGGTTCTCAAAATGGGCCATATGGCCCCCAGTGGGCCACACTAAGTTTCTAAGAAGCCATGGGAGAATGACAGAAAATTAGGGGGCCAAAGTAATAATTGACAAGACCACTGAAACTTCACTGCCTGAATAAGATACTTCATATTTAAAACTGAATGAAAGGTTCCCATCTCCCCTGCATCTCCTGAGGCACAGATGACGAAGTTGTATTTTATTGCTTTTCCCTCATCTTATCTGGTTCAATATGGTTTCAAATGGGCGATTTATTTGCTGTCAAAAGTAAGTAACAGCCTTAATGTCGAGACGAGAGACGACCTTCGCTTATCATTAACCACACTACAACCGAACATTCAAAAACTTGCAAGTGTTCATCAGGCCCAATGAACACACTGAATTTAATGCCAATTTTTAACAGAATGCTTTTACTTGTATACATAAACACAGCTTGAAATGACCTGAATTGGCATATGTGAATGCCTATAAGAAAACATTCACAGAAATTAATTTTATATATTTAGGCAACTAGGAAATTTACAGGACTGTAAGACATACTGCATAATATCTGTTTTATTTTCCACGAACTGTTGTTTACTTCATAATTTTATCTTTTCCTATTCAATAATATGTTTTTTACAAACCATGCACTAAAATTTAAGTACTAACCTGGTCATGTAATGTTTAAGTTCCATCTTTAAAGTTGGAGTATGGCCCTCTAAATGCCAGTTTTCTGTTGTGGTCAGAGCACTATTCAATTTAAATACCTACTGCAGGACAAAAAAGGTGTACATTTAATGGGATGATGATGTGGAGTTCATCCGTTAAAAGTTGGTACTAACTTCTGAAACATGCCTAATTTCCCATGTGGTCTCTCGCCTTCAGATTTTCTCACTGAAATTTTCTATGATCTACGCATAAATTCCATGTGTGCTACATGCTCTGCCAACATATCCTGCTTGATTTTACGAATCTAATATTTGTTGTACGATACAGGGTATGTAAGCTTTCCCATCCTGCTGTTACATTCCCTCTCGTTGGTACAAACATACTTTTCTGCACAGCTTTCAAATACCCTCATCTACATTCATTCCACGTAACATGTTTCACATCCACACAAAACAGAAAGTAAAATCACAGGTCTGTACCCATAAATTCTGCTCACAAACTACTATGTGGGAGATGAAAAAATGAAAGGAGAAGTTTCACAAAAAAAGTTCAGAATACTTCACAAGTGCATATTTACAAGATCACAATGTTAAAATCCAGTTAATTGTTGGACTTTGACAAAACTGTGTTAGCATACCTTTTCTCCAGTTGTTGCAAATGGAGCATTGAACCACTGCTCAAATGTGCTGCATGACTTGAAAATAGATGGAAGCAGAAAATTCAGTAGTGCCCAGAGCTCAGGCAGCTTATTTTGCAGTGGAGTTCCAGTCAGCAAGAGTCTGTGTGTTGCCACGTAGTGTGTATTCAGAACCTGAGTTAGTTTGCAGTGGTGGTTCTTCATTCGGTGGCCTTCATCTATTATCATGTATTTCCAATGCAGCTGAAACAATCACACGTTCATCTAAGTACAGTGAAACCTCTGTATGTGTCACTGTCTTGCAATTATCATTCAATTCTTCTGGTCTCAAAAAATCACACATATAAACATCATATAATTATCTCAGATGCATTGTTCCGTGCCAAATGCTGTTTTACTGCCCAATCATTCAGAATTACTGGTCCTAACCTGAAATAACATGATATATTTGTTAACTGCAATTGGGTAGCCACCCGGTGGCAGTAGTACAGTACATGTTTACACACACACAATACACAGAACGACACAAAACAAACAATACATAGAACAACACAATATTCCTGGAATGATCACTTCTGATAAAAAAATTGCACAAGTAACATGATGCTTTTGGACTGTAATGTAGGGGTAACTTGACTATACAGGTAAGTACTGTTACAGCTGTAACAGTAATTATAAAATGCTGCCATGCTTCAGCCAAGTGAGGAATGCGCTGGAGCAAGGGTGGGGAATTGGAGATGTTGAGAAGAATGTCATTATGTGTGTAAACGTAATTTCATTTTACAAATTTTATCCTAATTGGATGAAAAATGCAGAAAATATAAGCAATATATCATTTATGCCCTTATGTAAATATGGCCTTCATGATGCTGATTTGCATGAAACTTATGCCTGCTTGATAAGTGTTTGTAAAGAACTCCTTCCTATATTGAATTTCATGAAAATCAAAAAAACCATTAAGTCACTATCACCAACACAACAGCTCGCTTTATCTTTACTCTTCAAAAATTGATGGCAAGCTTATTTATGAAATAAGCAAACACTGCTACCTCTACTACTGCTCACCAAAACACATCAGTAGTACTGACCAACCGAAAAAAAATCATCTATAGCTAATGTACTACTGTATCCTCATTGTCTCATACAGATGAAACAGGACTCCCTGCCTTTATGTCAGATCATTCCCACCTGTGTAACTCTCAATCTTTGTTGTACAGCACAAATCCTCATACATAGACAGCCATAACCAGTGTTCTGCTGCAACACTTTGCAACTGTGCTACATGAATATGCTATTTATATTTCAGAGTCTTACAGACAATTCCCTCCACAACATGATCTCAGGTTTCTGCTGCTGTGTAAATGAGATCTTCACTCTTCTGGGATGTTATGCAGCATACATTGATAGTGAGTTAGCAATGTGATGGGACAACATATCAGTCCCATCGCCAAGGGTCAAGCAGTCCAGCAAAGCATCCTGCCACTACAGTTATCATGATCCAGATAAATTAAGTCCATATCCTCACATCTTATACCTTAGATCCACCTTAATGTAATGGAATGCTTGACACTTGAGTATGGGACCAATAGGTTGTCCTGAAACATCAGTAATTTAACTACCAATTTGTTCTGCAAAACATCCCAGAACAGCAAAAATCTCTACCTCCACAGCAATAACAGCATTGGATCTGCTGCTAAATGCAACAACTTCCTCATCAGTATCCCTGATCACTATCTGATTCATCAGCCAGCCTGGCATCCATACATCCTACTGGCGGCAACCAATTCTTGGCCATGTGACAGCTCAACATCTGTACAAGCATAGTATGTAAAAGCAATTCCTCTTCATCACAAAGTACTTACATAGTGTCACATTGGAATTCTACTTCCCCCCCTATTCTAATGACTGTTGTTAGCAGACCACTGGCTTGTTAATGGTGAAATTACTCAGCAGCCACTCATAGAACAGGAGATCACACACAGAACTAGCACAAGTTCAATACCAAGAAAATAAATCACTGAGCAATGTAAGGTTTGTTGCTTCCCTGTATATATGAGTGAAAATGTAAAGAATAAATATAAAAGTATAATATTACTAATTCAATGGATGCAAACTTTGTTTCTCATCATGGGCGGTGTGGAGCATTTTTGGACCTTAGAGACAGAAGTAACAGGGGAATGAAGAATACTGCATAATGAGAAGCTTCACAGTTGTGTTCTGCACCAAATATTATTAGCGTGATCAAACTGTGGATGAGAATGGCAATGTATGGAAGACATGAGAAAAGCATGTAAAACGTTAGCTGGTAAACTTGAAGGGTGACTTAGGTACATACAGTTTATATAGCAGGATTATATTAAGATGAATCTAAAGGCATAAGACGTAAGGATGTGAGCTTGATTCATCTGGATCATGATAAGTCTAGTGGCAGAATGCTGTGTATGTAGTCATTTACCTTTGAGTTCCATAACAGGTGGAGAATTTCTTTACAAGCCAAGCAACTATTGGCTGTTCAAGAAAGATTCACACTAACTGAAAATCAAATAAATTATACCAAGTTTAATAACGACAGGTTAGTGGCTTACCTTGGCAAGCATACCCTTATCCTTGATCACATATTCGTAAGTTGTGAGAAGAACGTTGAATTTTGTGGAACGCATCTGACTCTGTATCTGCCGTCTCATGGTAGGTGAGCCTTTGTATGCAACCACAACCACAGAAGGTGCCCACTTATCAAACTCCAGAACCCAATTGGAGAGTGTGCTGCAAAAACACCCCTCCTTGTCAAACTGAAATGCGTACTGTCAAGAACTGCACATCTTACAGTCTTTTCATGAAACAATTTCTAGCTTACTGTCATTCACCCCCCCCCCCAAAAAAAAGGGGGGGGGGCTTTTAAGAGCATAACACAGTCAGGGTATCTGCAGATAACCTTTTTAACAAGTAATTTGGTATGAATACTGTGCAGTGGGTTAACTTTCTACAATCAGTAACAAAAACTTGAAAGATGCTCATCCTTGTGAGGTCGTATCCAAATATAATTGTGCCTTGGCTCTGCTTTTTAACTTATCAGTCTGTAATATACATACCAAGATGACTTAGATTAGCCCAGAATATTTGTGACACTACTGACATATTAGCACAATCTATTTTTAAAATAAACATCAGATGGGTACACGCTTTACATTTATTATAAAGTAGTACTTACGAGAGAGGAACAATGATGAGGAATGGTCCATTAACTTTCTTTCTCTCCATCAAATATGTGATGAGAGCAATGGTTTGTATGGTTTTGCCAAGCCCCATTTCATCTGCTAGAATTCCATTTAGGTTGTTGTTGAACAGCGAAACAAGCCATTCTAGGCCCTGCAACAAGTATATGAGAACACAATACAATACAGTACAACACACTGCAATCAGATATTGGGGTTTACATTTCTGTTCTGCATTCATGATATCCTGATGTACCTCAAACTAAGCCATGACCACTTACTTCCTTATACTTTCCAATTATTCATTCACAGTCATTATACTCTTGAAACTGTAATTACAGTGAACATACAGAGCATTTTGTTAATTCAGTGTAAAGAATACATGAAATTGAAAAGTTCACTTTCCACCTCCACTGTCCCTCACAAGTGAACATGGTAGTAATGCAAAAGCTTGCACAAAGGTGATTTAGAAGATGAATCAATAACAGTTAACTATGAGAAGTGGTAAAGCTGAACTGACAACAGCATTTGAAATTGAGAGCATGAACTATAAATTGTTATATCCAATTCTAAAAACAGAGATAACAGAAGCATCATCCATGATTTCTCAAGCCAAATTTCATTATACACCTCTTCACAGAGTTCTTTTGCTGAATTTGTTGAATCATGGAGCCACTCTGCAAGTGCTCTACTTGCTACTTGTCAGAATGCCCAAAACTGAAGAAATTGCAGTGACAAAATGGAATGATAAAAAATGCACACTTTTGACCAAGGGTGAGAATTGAACTTCCATCCCCAGGATTCACCATACCTAAGATTGTATGGCTGTAGGTTTCATGAGAAAGATTAGAAATGACACAAAAGTTTGATCATAAACAACTTTGAAGAGCTAAGTATAGTTAGGAGGATAATAATGAAATGGGTGTTATGGAAATAGTGTGTGGAGTGGTGTACTCATGTAACTCAGGCTCTTATGACTATAGTGGAGTATGTTTACTATGTGATGTCATACAGAAACTTGATGCAGGACAGCTGAAGGGGGAACAGGAGAAAGGAACAAGTACTCAGTAGTGACCACAACAAACCACTAGTACATACGCTGCAAGGTGACCCACACAGCTTTGCTACCAACAGCTGATTGAACAGTCATGCCAGATGGAAATATGCAGGCTTGTCCATTCAGCAGTTGAATGATATCTGGTTTCTGTGCCTGTGCCATCACATAGTAAATAACAGCATAATCAATGCTGGGCTCCATGGGAGAGGGAAGTTTTGCAAGGAGGAATTTATTCCATGCAGTTAGTTACATCTGTGATTTAAGGGGTTATTTTATTAGACATAGCAGAAGGAAATACAGTTCTTTGTACCTTTATTTGATACTCCTTCAGCTTTCCATTCACCAAGATGTTGGCTTGCTCTGTAACTATCTCATGAATTGTATGTGCAATACTGTAAGATAACAACAAAACCACAAATTATAAAAAGAAGACAAAAATTTCTGTAACTATGAAATTATCAAGAATCAAGTACGCAATGCCTGTGAACATGCACACACTCATACAAATGCAAGTGTGAAGCTGTTACAGTTATTAGCAGGTGGCATTATGAGTATACAATACGTTACCACAATCCTACCCGGGTTCTGTCCTAAAGTGAATAATATACAGCAGACCCTACACATTCATGGGTTTGTGCACTGCAGTTTCAATTATCTGTAGAAGACCTGTTGTGGTAACCCTTGTGGATCACATTGTAGACCCCTAGATCATTTGCAGTCACACCTGTGTAGATGCATGGTGTAATACACAAGAGGTCACATCTGCCTGCCTATCTCTCACACAGTGGTTAGCTATATATCACATGATGTGAAATGCACTTCAACTGCACATTTCACACACTTCAGAACTAACTACTGCCCTTCTTTTAATCATGTCTGGAAAGTGTGACATGTGTTGATATACAACCTACAGACCAACAGAATAGAAACATGATGTCTCTGTTAGAGAAAGTGGAGGCATTGGACAAACTTGTCAGACACCATTTTATGACAAATAAATCAGCAATTCATTTTATTAATAAAAATGAAGACAAGAGCAGAAGTGTAAAGACCAATGCTTCATCAAGTGCAAAAATTTCTTGAGTAAGTCATGAATAGCTCTTCCTTGAACAGACGGGAAGTGCCTTGTATGTATGGCTGGAAGACAAGGCACAGAAATGGTTGTCAATCAGTGGTGTCGTGGTGAGGGAAAAGGCCGTGCCAGTAAAGGCTGGTTGTAAAACTGTATTTAAATCCAAGGACCTAGCTTGCAAGGTTCTCCTTGTCCTTGGGAATGCACCAGGATATCCTGCAGTAGGTCTTGCCCATCTGAGTATCCAAAACGAGTATCTGTCCAACACTACCATCCAAGTACAGTACCTCCTTAACCAGCAAATCATTACAACATTCAAAATCAAATACAAATGCTGCAATTTCCATAGTGTCTTTGACTCAAGTGAGAATGACACCTCTGTTAATGCCAATGAATGCTGGTAACTGTGCAGCATAGCTGACTAATAGTGACAGTCAAAGTACCTCTCCAGGCTCTGAAAGGCTCATGTGTGTGTGTGTGTGTGTGTGTGTGTGCATGCATGTGCACAGTTATTAATGACTTCTGGGGATTGCCCAACCAGCAAGACAAAACACAGAACATCTTTGTGTTAGCTCATAAATTTCAGAAGGATCCCTAGAATTGGAAGAGGCAGAGATCAAGGAAGTTCACTGGTCTCAAGCTGATGAGTCAACCAACGACAATCTTGAACAACTGACAATGATCTATGAACCAGAAGCTGAAGTTTGATGTTTGTGTGACCATGCATCATCGATACAATAATATAAAGAGCCAACTAGATGCAACAATAATAATTTTATTAATAATTTCAATCAGCTCAACATGTTTCAGGCGATAATTTCGCCCATCCCTAGAAGCACTAGACTGTTTTTACAGCTTGTGGTATAAAGCACCAACGATGCTTTATACCACAAGCTGTAAACACAGTCTAGTGCTCCTGAGGATGGGTGAAATTATCGCCCGAAACACGTTGAGCTAATTGCAATTATTGATAAAATTATTATTGTTCCATCTAGTTGGCTGTTTATATTACAGAAGCTGAAGATTCTGAAGCTGCTGTGGAAAGACCTCAGTTGACTACCAGAGCTCTAAAGAAAGGCCTTGAGATGATGAATAACTCGGTAATTTCTTTGAGGATGAACGTATCAAAAAGTTAGGTGGGCATGACATCAAAGCAATCACAATACCATACGAGGTGTGTAAGGACATGCAGAAGAAAGTAAAGCAATCAAAGATTGCCTCTTTTTCCATTCAGTCTTCTGTCCCCCCTCCACCATACACTCTATGGTGTTCGCTCACCCTGACAATTTGAACCCAAGAAAACTGATGTCATTCCAATACACACCAATACATATGTTTTTGTGTTTACTAATCATTAATTTACACATGACCATGCTTCACACAACTTTAGTTCCGTTTAATCCAGTTTTCCCATTAAGGCATTAACTTTAGAGATTGTGGTTTCACTGTTTTCCGAATTTTGAAGAACATAACCACTGCAAATGGCATGAGTTTGTTTATTTGTTATTGTTGTCATTCTTGCTTTTTCCATTCCAACTTATACAAATAAAAAACTTGTAACTTCTTGTACCTGTAATATGTCTGCTCTTCAGTGGATGTCTTGTACTCATCATCTTCAACCTTGGCTTTCTTTATCACCTCTCTTGCCTTGTCCTCATCAGATGCACTTGAGCTGTTTGAAGTGTTCGGTTTGGAAGCTGGAAAGAATCTTGTAATTCAACATTCTGTGTGGCTTACACAAATTGCACATTCACCAGCTTAAGCCCTATATCACATTTCCACACATCAATGACAGAGGCACTTACATTTTTACAAAACCATCATCAGCATCATCCTATAATATTTTACATGACTCACCCACTAATACTACTAACATCTTATTAATACTGAAATGGTAAAGTTATATAACAAACATTTAAAAGTGTGTAAAATTTTATACACACAAGCTTACTTAAATCCAAGCAGTTGTCTTTGTATTATCCTATTTACTATAACACAGAAGACTACACTGAACATGCCGTAGTGACAAGACAAACAAATATTAGATGGCCTGTACAACTACATTGGTTGCAACAGTGAGCATAAACAAACAGCATACCAACAAAGGGACAAGTATAATAAAATCACAATATAACTACAAACACAAAAGTGTGCATAGTGACTACAAAACAAGAAAATACTAAAAATCAAATTACAGCATTAAGAGAAGATAAAAAATATGAGACTAACAAACTTTCAGTATACTACACCTACAGACTTCAGTTAAATAACCAGACAAGGGACAAAATAAAGCCATAATAATTTTCACATTCATACCATGCATCATGATATTATCAAAGTTTTTATTCACCAACTAACGCACCAGTGATTGTCTTAAAAATAATATTAAAATTTACATTAAAATAGATCCAACATGTTTCGGTGCACTCAAACCATCCTCAGGGAATGCATTATTCGTACTTGCTAAAGTTACGCTTGTTAAAATAGCCAATTATGGTACATCGGTGAGTGATTAATTCATTGGTGATGTGGCTGCATATATTAGTAGGTCTGTAATGCATAACAGTGTGTCAGGTACTGTAGTAATAGGATTTTCCAAAACAAAATGAATTTTTTGGAAAATATGATTCGTTTTGTTTTAGAAAATCCTATTATTACAGTACCTGACACACTGTTATTCATTACAGACCTACTAATATACGCAGCCGCATTACCAAGGAATTAATCACACACCAATGTAACATAATTGGCTATTTTAACAAGCGTAACTTTAGCAAGCACGAATAATGGGCTCCTTGAGGATGGTGTGACTGCACCGAAACATGTTGGATCTATTTTAATGTAAATTTTAATACTGTTTTTAAGAAATCACTTGTGCATTAGATGATGAATAAAAAACTTTGATAAAGCCATAATAATGAGTAATAAGAATTTTCATAATTTTATGTTACAGAGATTAAAAAATGAAAACAAAATGTAACTAAGGAGTGAAAACATAAAAGAATAACTAAAAACATCTACTTGGATCCAAGTGAGCACAAGAATAGAAAAATTGTACATTATTTTAATACAAAAAAATGAGTTGGGTTTGTTCACTTATTCTTTCCTTGATAGGCAGGTTGCCATGTTTTCCAGGTGTGTTCTCTGTCATATATTCAATGAGGCATAATGAACGGCTGGGAAATCAGCACAGTTGCAGATTTTGCAATAAAATCAGTCTGTTCATAACAAATGTTATTACATGTCATGTATACAGACTGTGATTTGATGCCATCCTGGCTGCAGAGCAGACACAACTAATTTTTAAATATTTATTATATATGCACATCCTTAAAATATGAACAATACATGAATAATGTTAGCAAATGAATTGCTTGATGGTGTTATGAAATCTGAAACAAGCCTGCAGGAAAAAGATGATGAGGAGCTTAAATTGGTGAAAATGCAAAATTGTGTCCTGAAGGGAAAATGGGGGCTGTAAAGAGTGGTTTTGTGTTCTGGTTACTTCAATCTTCTCTTCTTTGAACATTTCCTATATCTTTCAGACATCACACTGAATAGTGACCACACTGACAATGTTCAAAAGAAGTGTGACAGTTCTGAACATTAACAATAAATTCTACTGTTTATGCATTTGCAATATCAAAATAGGAGATGGAGAAAACAAGATTTTCAGGACTGGAAGTCTGTAACAGCAACATAAGTAAAATGAACTTCACCCACAACTCCTCACATAACTATCTGCAAACACGGTATGTAGTATCAAAAGAATTAAAATGTAAAGTTGACCATGTCCATGCCATAAAGGAAGAGTGGGGGTATCTGCTTTACCCCAGGGAAGGAGCTCCCACTTCCACTGAATAGGGGGCTGGGAGGGTGCTGGAGCCAGTCTGGACATTTGGGAGATGAGAAAAACCTTTTACCCTGTTGGGAATCAAACCATAGACTGTCCAGCCCATAGCCTAGTCTTTATACCAGCTACGCTATCCCCAGCTCCAAATCTTTGAATAATTATGATATCATTAGCTTGCTACAACAAAGTCATATTATAGATTGGAAAATCCCTCCTCCACAAAGTTAGCATGTACACTCACTGGATGCAGAGTCATCCTGCTCTTCTTCCTCTGAGTTATCTTCTGAAACATCTTCATCATCATCATCTTCATCTTCATCATCATCATCCTCTTCCTCATGTGCCTCCCAACCAGGATGTGCATCCAGCCAGGCCTGCAGCTGGCTGGCCAGTGGTGCTTCCTCTCCCATCAACTGCTTACCTGCAGAATAATTAAAGCGAGGATGACATTTCCACACTGGCTGCAAGGTAGTGGCTATATCCTGCTATATGATGGTAGGATATGATTTGCTGAATCACTTGCAAGTGATAGACACATTTGTAAAATTGAAAAATGAATCTCTAAAATATGGCCTAACAGTAAATGTACACAAAACAAAATATCTAAAATGTTCCAGAAGACAAGACCAATTAAAAGCCATAAATATTGAAAACAAAGAAATTGAACAAGTTAGATCATTTAAATAACTTGGGTCAACAGGAAATACAGACAACAAAATAGAAGAGGAAATAAAGGAAAATATTGCTGTAGGAAATAAAGCCTTCTTTGCAAATAAAAAGATATTTCAAAGCAAGCTTATATCTAAAAATGCAAAACTGAAATTATACTTCTCAGTAATTAGACCAGTAGTCACATACGCATGTGAAACATGGATATTAAAAGAAACAATAACCAACAGACTAATGGTTTTTGAAAGGAAAATATTTGGCCCAACCTATGAAAATGGATCCTGGGGAATAAAAACTAATGAAGAATTGGATTAACTAATAAAACATGAGAACATAATAAACTTCGCCAAAGCGCAAAGGCTAGGACGGTATGGTCATATTGAAAGAATGCAAGATACACGAATGATCAAAGCAATACACGCCTGGAAACCCATTTCAAAGAGGCCAATGGAGAAACCAAAGATACACTGGGAGAATGATGTTAAAAAAGATATACAGAGGTTAAAAGTGCCAAATTTGAAGACCCTTGTCTAGGAGAGAGGAAGATGGAAGGAAGTGGTTGAGAAGGCCAAAACTTTGCACTAAGAGTTGTAGAGCCGTACTAAGAAGAAGAGAAGAATCACTTGCAAGTACTTTAAGAAACTACAGGTTGTGGCACTCAGAAGTCAAGACATTCAGCAGCAGGGCTGTGAATGCACATAATGCTACCTTCAATTTTTGTTTCTTTACAAGCGCAACTTTAAGGAAAAGTGTGTCCTGAGTTGTTTCAAATTAGGCAAAATTAGAGTGGAGATGTATGACACAATAAAGCATGCTTGTAGACAGGAAATAATGACAATAACTCAACCACATAACTCATTTTCAAAGTTCAAAAGTGGACTGACTTTAGCTGCAGATGAAAGGCAATTAGAACATTGATTGTTGATGCTTATGAAACTGGGTATCGAATTTTGCTAAGTTTTTAGCAGTGCTGAGACTTCTGATCACAGAATGGACCTCTAACACATGATCTTCCACTTGAAAGGACAATTTTCCCTACAGGAAGAAACTGAAAATCAGCATTTGTACACAGAAGCTGAAGAGTGGCGACGGCAAAATGTTACCAAACATCATGAAAAATTGGACAATGATGACTGCTTTCTCCACCACGATAATTCTCTTGCTTACTCTTCTTCATATGGGCAGGAATTGCTATCCACAAACTGCATGAATGTTGTCTTCCATACTCATACTCTTCAGATTTGGTCCCGTGTGACCCTCTGTTTTCAGAATCCATGTCGGTATTCAGTGGAAATAGATCTGATGACATCATTGTGATTACAAGAAAGCTGTTCATACTAAACTTGCAGGGCTCACAACACATATTTTCAGTCAACTATTCCAACATCTGCAGGACTCACAGTATTAGATGACAAGGAAACTGCTGTGAAGGGAAGAGCATCGAATAGGCATATCCATATCCCTTGGGACATACTACCTTAAACTTCGGTTGACTGACTGGCTTCTGGCGCCTCCAGGTATGGTCTATTGGACTGTCCTGGCCTTCAACCAAATATACAAGTGCAGGGAACAAAGTGCTGAAGTTGGGGCAATGACAGGCCAGATGCTGCTACCTGAACAATTGCTTCTTACATGTTCATCACTGGCAAATACCACCTAATGAGCCATTTTCGGCTAAAAGGAAATACCATTCCATCCTCCCACTTACAAAACCCTGCCAACTCTTACCAGTTCTGTACCACCTTTCTTGAATAATTCTTGTTTACCAAGACGAACTCTATACCACAAGTTGTTATAATTATTGCTGAGGGACTACACATTGTGGCAGTTACAAAAATGTTCATTGTTAAAATTTCAGCTCCTTATCAACACTTGTATTCAAAACTCACCTGTAGCTATCTCAATAACAGTAACCCGTGGATCTGCTGCCTGAGAGCCCTCCTCATCTCCTTCACCTCCTTCACCATTGTCTTCACCTTCAGCTTTCTTCTTCTTCTTCTTCTTTTTCTAAAAATTTCATAAGGGCAACTATGAAGGCTACTGTCTTGTAGAATACGATGCTGTCCCAGCACAAAGTTCCACAAGACAGCAATCTTCAATTTGTAGATCATATAATGATGCTGTACACAAATGCACAGGTTATTAAACAGAAAAAGGTGAGACAAATATATGTACTGTGAAGTGGCAAGCGGCAAAAGAAATTGCAAAAATGCACAGCATAAAATTCATTAGTGTGTTCAGTCAAATTAATTATAACTGACATGCTAACCTCCATGCCTTTCTGATTGCTTACAAGAAAATAATGTAGAAAAGTGGATTAGAAAAGGAACATATTCTCACACAGCAGTGGGGGAAGATGGAAAACTATAGAAAAATGGGGCAGTAAAACATTACCCATGGTCCACCTTTCACTACCATAAAACAATGCCGGTATGCTTCAATTAAAATAGTGTTAACAGTTTGACAAACATCTTGTGCATTATAGTGTGGGACAACTGACAACATCATGTACTCCACACTGTCTTAACAATGTGCTGCAGCATGACAAGATTACTTGATGTATGGACCTAACATCTGCCTTGCAGAACTGAGGACAACCATCAGCAACCTCAGTAACTGTAGTTGGTGCCTCTCATATACAAGCAATATGTGTCACTATCTGAAATAACAAATAACTTCCCTGTACCTTAGGATGAAGAAATGAAGATGGCAAGAAAAACCACAGGACGCCAAAGAAGGAAGGGAGGAGAAAAAAAGCCAACCAAAGAAATAATCATTTCTGTGCTCAATCCAGTCACAGAAATGTAATGCCTTTCTTTATTGAATATAAACAATATGTATGTCATTCAAATGTGGCTCTTTGAACAGGTGGTAATAATGCAACAAACAAAGGAGCAAATCTCTCTTCATTACGCAGAATTCAAACAAAACTTTCAAATTGACTCTGGTTTGCATATGAAGTTACTTACATAGCACCAGCAAAGTGTCAGATAGCTTTGAACTGTGAAAAATTATGATGCCAAAAAGCAGAACAGAAATTTCCATAATGGTGGGAGGATATGATTCAGAAATGTTCCCATCTGTTGTTGTCAATAACCAGATTCTTAGGTCAAGGGTGGTTTAAATTATAACAATGCAACTTAATACCTTTTAAAAAACAGGTACTGAATTTTATACATTGCCAAGAAAAAATAAGTATGCTTCAAGCGTGCAACTTAGTCCATTTATGAAAGCTGACAAATTCTGGTTGCGATTATGTTACTTAATCACAAATATAGAAATTTTTATTTTACAACTAGAAACATTTTAATTAGTTATTCTCCTTTAATGACTAAACTGTCTGTGTAGAGAAAGTTTTATTCCTCTCTCCCTTTTGCATCAAGTAACAGGGAAATCATATGATTCATGAGGAAGAGTATGCAAAGTTCCTTGGCTTACTGCCACATTCCTCAACAATGAGACAAAAAGTCAAGTTACAAATGTCACGAGTTATGCACATTATTTCACATGCTGTTATGCAAAGACTTTAATCAAAAAGATACGTTATTGGGTGATTATAATGGTCCTTAAAAGTCTAACACATACAGGCATACACTGCTGTATCATTGACATTCTTACAATACTGCATTTTTGACCATGCACAAACTGACAATGAGTAATGACATAACAAACAAAAGTACACAGAATTTATAAGTCACAACTATATTCTACTATCCCAGAAACCCATCTTCACACCACGCCATTGTGTTCATAATATACATCCAGAATGCACACTGAAGTGGCTTACACAGTATCCCTACACCACATCCCATAACATACTGACCTATATTCGACATATGAATGTTTGCACATGACGAAATTGTCTTCCCTTCCTAGAAGAACTGGCACATACATATACTACATGCACCTAATGTTACGACTGTATATGATGTTCTTACATGTAACATGACCCAGTTATATGGCAAATATTCACAACTATATATCAGTTGTACACATTTTGATGTACCAATATGGATTTATATCCACTTAAGAGGGGATCCACATTTTAAATACTTTTTAATAATCAAAATAAACGTTTACTTTATATTACATCAACATATATTTTATTCATAATTTACATACATGTGAACCTGAGCACTTCCATTAATGTCTTAGCATTCTCCCTCAAGATAGCCCTGCAGGCCATTACATGTTGCAAGATGATAAAATACAGTCTGACTACAACTTCCATGTGCTTTGTTGGTTCTACTGTTACTCACTACAAACAAACATGGACACACTAATAATAACAATAATTAGGTTTCTAAACTAATACTTGTACTGTAAATGTGGGATAGATAAAAGTACTAGGCATTAGAAAACCCACTACCATTGTACCAACTGATGTATAAGAAGAGGATGCGAATCATTCATGCAATGGACAAAGAGGTTTGCTTACCTTCTTCTGCTTAAGTTCTTGCTGTTTGCGTTTCTGTTCCATCTTATGCTGCTTCACCATTTCAGTGAGATTGCCAATGTATTCATCTGTCTGTGACAATAAGAATGCAAGACGTTTGTCCTTCTTCTGGTCGATTAGTTTCCTGTAACCACAGCAATGACAGATCCATCAGATTCATGTGATTTATACTGTCAATAAACATGAACACACAGCCAAATGCATACACTCATCACACTTTATAGGTACCAGGTTTAAAGGACACCAGCTGGGACATGTTGGCCTGCTTGATGGAGATTAAACAAATGCTTCAGATAGAGCACAGCATAAACGTGATGTCATATAATGTGGTATTTTGTAGCAATTTTGAAAAGGAATGTGAGTGAAAATGTACGTTATCTTTTCTGTTATTATACACAGAAATTTAATGTTACGTTTTATGCAACAACTAATAATTCTGGGGAATGTGAACCATTTTGTGATATGGTGTCTTCAGTTTCAAGTCAGATTTCATGTATTTCACTGCTGTTGATCCAATAATTTCAAAGATATATGGGCTGTTATAACACCCCAAATAAAGACATAAACAGTCTAAAAAAACTTCATATGACAGCGCTGTACAATGAAAGTTTAAACCCGGACTTTAAGTATTACATTACTGAAACAGAACTGGAATGTATGTGTTAAAGAACATCATTTGCGTATATACCTGTATCCTTCTTCATCCTCTGCCATGAGGCGACGCATACGTTCCTTCTCAATTCGTTCTTGCTCTTTCTTCTGCTCACGCTCTGCATTTGCATGGTAATTTAGGACAGCTTTGTTTAAACGTGCCACTCTAGCTTGATTATTACGATGATATTCTTTGAAGTCCTTTCCATGCTGCAGAACTGATATCAAGAACTCCTGCCCAACAGAAAAAAGTCCCATGGAAAACATCACCCAAGAATTTCACTGTCTGATATCAGAAACACAATGAATAAACATGAAAGCACCTAAGAACTGCATGTTTAGAAAATTAATATTTCTGACAGAGAGTATCATCAAAGAATCTGGTTCAGAAGCAAGTTTTATGTTTGTTTTAAATAATAACCTACAAAGTATGTTCACAGGTATAAATGGTAGCCTCTCTATTAATGTTTTGCCATGTTTTGGTCTGTCAAAGTCCAACATCAGTGAGACAATTGTATGAGTTTTGGTGGAACCATTGAAGATGTGCTCCGCTACGACTCATATAACTGTCTCCCTCATAATGGATTTCGACTAACTCAAACATGTTGGAGCACTAATAAGAAGGGTACTATTTATACCCAAACATGTGCAAGTGTTCCTCTACTTATAAGCATTCCACTTACAAACTGTGGGAAATATGAAGAATCCTGCTGTGTGTCCAGTGGCCTGTAAACGCACTGGGTAAGAAAAGGTGCACTATCACAATCTAAACTAGAGTGGGCATTATAAATTGTTGTGAAAAAGTTAAGACACTGGTAAACATTGCACATACTTTTGGGACAAACTGTTTGACTGTTTTTCAACATGTGTGGTACTGACAGGAGTAAAGTTGGACTTGTGAACAAACTGACCTCTGCAACCCAACTTGTTGGTGAAATAAGGGAGCATCTCCATATGTGTGGTGCATGGTGGATCATGAAGCAATTTAAGATTAAGTCTTATAATGTTTGCAGATCAATTCCATTGGGGTGGAGCGAAAAAAAACACTATTTTACATGAAGCCCACAAGAGAACTTCATTTATTTTTCAAAAATGATATTTAAGTCACATAATATACAGATCTCATTAACATCTACTATGATTGACACACACTGCCATATGCAAAACAACAAACTCCACAGATGAAAGATCTTTTTGATAAGCTAATGTGCCATGTAAGTATCAAGCCCTTATGGCATATGAGCCTGAAGAATAGAGTTTGGGCCTGCACCGTGCATTACAATTATCCTTTTCAACCCTCCCCTTTGTCCTGCCCTTACCTGAAGGCCTGAGACATTTTATACTCACTCTTGGTTTGCCTTTTTGAAGAATAGGGATGGTCTAAATTTGGTTTCAGCTTTTTTATCTAAATCCTGTTTGGTGATTTCTGAAGACATGCGAGGGGTCCCTGTGCTGGCTTCGTGCAAATTTTACATTTGTGTTACACTGTACGCTGTATAATTTTTTCTAAGTTACTGATATATATTAAGTTTTATTATCAGAAAGTCAGCCAGGCCATTTGGTGTGTGAGTGTCCAGCCTCATTCCTCTGGGTAAGATATCTGTATTCTGCTAACCAATTCATCTTTCTTAATTATTAAATTTTGTTGCCTTTAATTTTTTTTCTACACGTGTTGTGTTTCTTGCACTCCCAGAACACTTACAAGGTTTACATGATACTGTGTGGATGGGTGCACTAATACATGCTTAGCTAATTAAGACACTCCACACCTTCCATGGAATGCAAAGGTTCATCAACACATTCACAAAAACCCACCATTTTGTAATGTGCTAGATTTTATTGTGAATTTTTGTTTGCCCTATTTCCAACCCCTGATTTGGAGCCATCTTGTTGGCTGTCCTCAACTGCAGGCCATGTGACCATGGTGACAACATGACAAACATATAGAAATACTACAGAAAATACTCTCTGATCGAACATTAGAACATATATGAGTAGCTGCAGTATAACAGGATTTACTACTGGAATTCATCTGCTTTTCTTCCTGTTGTTATAGAAAGTACACAGCATGTACCAGGCCTCTTCAAAAAGTTCTAGGAGTGACTCATAAAACACAGCATACACCATATAAATCTGCATAAACATCATCCCCTCTGAAATATTCCCCTCCCATTACAGTGCCCCCTTCAACAAATCATTAATTTCATTAGCAGTTTTTCCTATTCTGAACAAAATTTAAAAATAAAAACTGCCGTTTCATTAATTAAATATTTACAAAATCACCTAATGTATACTTTCCTTAAGTCATATGATAGTCTTTACTTGACAACAAAACACTTGGGACTGAATGATAAACAGTGATAGGAACCACACAGTCTACTAAACCATGTCTAATTAACACACATGTGTCACACAATTTTAAAGGTAGGCTGCCCAAGTAGTCTATGAATTTTCTGAACAGACATCCTGCTAACAAAGTGATTTCCATAATTTAAGTAAGTTCCATTGAAAAGAAAATGAATGTTGATATCAATCTGCAATACCTGCATGATATTCATTCAGTCTTATATGTTACACAACATGAATGGTGACAAGTAACAAATAAAAAAAAAAGTGTTGAACTAATGAAGTTAGCCCTCCATCATAGAGATATTTTACAACTAAGAATTTACAAATTTGATGGTATAAAATGAAATGTCCTATGATAAAACCTGCAACAACAAATGAACATTTTAACAATTAAGTATGCAAAATTACAAAGTATGTATCAGGGGGGTAATACACACTTCTTTATAAGAGTGTCTGTGTATTATTTGAGACATAAAGAGCAACTTACGATGATTATTACGTGAGACTTGAAAATAACTGAGTGATCTCAGTACACTTACATTAACAGATGCGTCATACACTGATCCACATACCTGATGTTTCTGTCTCTTTTTCCTCTCTGCCTCCAATTTCTGTTGTTTCTCCAACTTCTCAGTTGCTCGTGCCTCACGCAATCCCTGGCGTTTGGTGCGCTTGTATGCTTTTACATTCATTGCTGTCTCAAGGGACGTATCTCTTCGTGTACAAGATAAGATCTGTAAAAATGTTTTTTTAAAACTAATTTCTATATCAAGAAGGTAAAATCAACAATGACATTCAAACAAAATGGGACAGGAAGAACTTACCTCACTTCTAAGTTGTCTCTGGAAATTCAGAACCTTGAGAGCTCTAAGTTCTATCTGAGCTTGCACACGAAGATCTTCTGGTATGGTGGTGGGCAAGTTACTCAACTGTTCAATACGCTGAGCAATACGAGCTGCAACTCTGCAGTAAAAAGAACAATGCAATTGTGCTTTCAAGACAAATTTATGGATTAAGAACCTGCAGGGTTTGTGGCATACATGAATAGAGGGGTTTGGGAAAAACATGAAGGAAAAAGACTACCTGGAAAACCTAAGCACAGACAGAAAGATAATAAAAACCTGATCTTAAAGAAACAGGAGAGGACAGTGTGGATTGGATTCATGAGACTCATGACAGGGACAAGGGCTGAGATCTTGTAAAAAATAATAATGAATCTGTGGGTTGCATAATTTCTCAATCTGTTGAGGAATTATAACCTTCTCAAAAGGGCTGTCCTCCATTCAGTTAACTACTTAATACAAATTTCACGTGCCCATCTCTCTGCTGTGGTTAATTAATTATAGAGATCACTCAAAACCGTTTGTTCCACATATTTTATCCATGCCAAAAATCATCAGAAAGAGATGCAATTTGGTATACATTAATTTTGAACTTCCCTACCTTGGATAATAGGATATCATTAAATTCTGATAGACAACAACGATGTAATCACTTTTCAAAGTGATGTCTGATGGAGAAATGTATCAAAAGCAGAGAGCTGTCATCAAGTTCCTAATGGCTAGAAGGAGGCGGTGGGTGATATTTACAAACATCTAACAATATTTACAGATAGCGCACTATCAACAAAAGCACAAGTGGACTCTGGGCAAAACGTGTGATACTGTCAAACAAAGGAAACATCAACCTAGATTATGAACCATGCAGTGGCTGTCCAGGTCAGCCTAGAAAACTGACAATGTGCAACATGTTAATGAAATCATTCATGTCACTTCCAGGGAGTTACCACTGCAGCTTGGAAGCAGTGAAAGAATTCTGAAGATGATTATTCAGCAACTAGGATATTCAAATTGCATGCGAAGTTTGTTTTGCAACAGCCAACACCTCACATAAGGTTCTGAGAAGCACAATGCTGGTGAGTTGCTGGCTTGATATGAGACAGATCAGGATGACTTCACTGGACAAAATGTGACTGGGGTAAGACAATTTCACCATGCAAGAGGAATTTCAAAACAGCTCCCTCAGCAGGGAAGTTATGCCAACTGTCTTGTGGCACATGAAACTATGGAGAAAGTAATAATGATGAAGTCTGAGGCATATGTTACTAGCCTAAAAGAATCTGCAAGTGCATGATGCAAGCGCAACTACATCAGAAGATGAGTGATGTCCTTCTCTTGCATAATTAGGCTGCATGACAGTCTGAAAATAAGAAAAGAGATGGCAAAGCTATGTTGGATTGTGTTGCCCCATCCACCATACAGTCTGGTGTTGAGTCCACCCGATTTTCATTGCTTTGGTCCAACAAAAAATGCCATTAATGGTAGAAAGTTTAGGTAAGACAAGGTTATCAAGGGGGAAGAAATTTGGCTCCAATAGACCTCAAAGAACTTTTACCAACAGGGATTACATTCTCATTTCCAGATGCTGGAAAGCCACTGACAAGGAAAAAGACTGCTGAAAAACAGTACTTGTACATAAAGTATGTTATTATTACTAATCTTAATTTCAGCTCTTTCTGTCATTTTTGTCTGTGTTGTGCAGCAAATGAATTTCCTGAAATGGAGCTTGGGACAGAGCAGGAGAGGAAAGTGCAGTGGGCTGATAATAATGTACTGGTACCAGATTACATGTATGGATGTAGAAGATCTGGCAAAACATTATTACAAATGGAAGAGGACTAATATGAGTGTGGGAAGTTGGACTAAGTAGTTGAATGAGGAACTATACTAATAATGGGTTGGCATTTGTATGGAGGAAGCAACAAGAGTGTAATTTAACAGAGATAACAAAGATTATGAAATACAAGTGTGATGATACAGAAAGATAGAATATGGTACAAAAATGTTTGATAACAGCTTGGTAACACTCTAACAAAAATGCCTTTTAACTGGGGTAATAGATCGCATACAGAATGTTGTAATGGGAAAGACAGAAGTGGGGTAGCGTGGTTGTTAGCAGTGTGGATGTGGAATTACAAAGACAGCAGATCAAGGAGGACGTCTGTTACATTTATTACATGAAGTCAACATTAATCACACATTACTGGACTGTTCAGACTCTAGAAGTTGGAGAGCAAAATTTTTAAATAAAAAATGGTTAAATCTGAATAAGGAGATGGCATACAGGAAAATATTATAGGATGTTTCTTTTCCTGCTTGACCAGTAAGCACAGGCCCAATGTTGTAGTGAGTTTTTATAGGTTTCCTAAAGGTTTTTATCACTGCGATCATTGGTCTAGTTCCTGGCATCGAATGTTAAAGCTCCCCAAGACATGGTGTATGACACAATGCTGGCAGAGCATCGGGTGAAGCTTTGAACAGCCGCCCACTGGTCAAGCAGGAAAAAAAATGTACTATTCTAACAAAACTCAAATAATTTAGGCAGATATTTAAGCAAAGTCAAATATAAATGGTTTAACAAGGTAAAAGATTTGTAAATATCATATGTATTCAGTGGTGAAGAGCTACCACCATGATAACCTGGTGTTAATCGGTAGGCGGACCCAAGATCTGCATGAAATGGAACTCAATAAATTATTAGTTTCATAAATATTATATAATTTTTCTGAAATGGATCTAAAATTTAAGAAAAACCATAATGACTTTAATTTCACTATGGACACTGTGAAAAAGTAACCAAACAAGGCAATTCTGCCTAGTACTTTCACAGATCTAATATAGGATTAAGTTACTTATGCCTCAGTACCAATCCACAAAGGCACAGAGGATACGAAGGTAAAGCTGTAGCTTTCTAGGCCAAAATTTAGACTACAGTGCTATAAACAGTAGTTAATGGTCACCTTCATGTTCCAGTCACTTCACATACACAGAAAAACTTCCTGAACCAAGTGACTAAGAAAGTGTATGGCCCCAGAGCCAGTCTGGATATGGTAATGAGCTGAAAATCACTAACCCTGCCAGGAACCAAACTCCAAATACCTAGAATAACATCAGTAAATTTAATGCCTGATGTGTCACGGCTCATGTAAATGAAATCACAATAGCTGTATCAATAACAGACAACAATAATTTAACAACAAAGGGTCTTTGGTGTGAGAGGGCTGCTAAAGTTACCTATTCTCTCTCTCCTGCAATATAAGAAGGGGATCCAACCCTAGTGGTTTACAGACAGATGTAACTCGATTCTGTTTCTGGTGAGTCTGTGGTGCACAGGTCTGCTGCACTGGAGGGGCAGTTGGTCTGCTTGATGGTACCATTGGAGGCATGCCACCTGACACTGGACCTGGGCCAATGGTCTGCTGCTGATGTGGCATCTGCGATATCGGACCTGGTGTTTGCGGCATAACTGCAGGAGGTGGAGGCAGTGGTGCTTGCTGAGGCAGTGGAAGGGTAGGTACCATGGGCTGAGCAGGTTGCTGAGGGAGTCGTGAAGACTGTGCTATTGGTGCAGGGGGCATTAGTGGTGGCTGTTGTGGTTGTGGTTGTTGTTGTTGTGGTTGTTGTTGTTGTTGTTGTTGCTGCTGCTGCTGTTGTTGCTGATGCTGTTGTTGTTGTTGTGGAGGAGGAGCTAGTCCCATGGGTGGAGCCATCTGAGCAGTCATTGGAGACTGTGTAGGTGGTTGCCCACCAGGGGGACCTGGTGGCCGCATAGGGTGCTGCATCATGCCAGGTGGGGTAGATGACCCTATGCCAGCAAAAAACAAATAATTTTGTCACAAGCAACTAAGGGTTAACTACAGACCTCCATAAAATAATTTAAAGTAAAACTCAGGGCCAGTAAATGTGTCACAAACACCAATGTCAAGAAATTTTCAAACGATGTAAATTCAAAGAGGACCCAAGAACAAACAAATTTATCAATTACTTACACAATTAACTATTATAATCTTTGGTACAGGGACAGGTAGATCACATATTGAGGGGGTACTAAACACAATACTTAGATCGAAGAGAGATGTGACGGTTACAACAACATAATAAAAAGCTTCAGAATTCACCAAATAGTACTATGGTGATCAAATCAAGGAGGATAACATGAGCAATGCAAGCATTGTATCTGGGACATAAATCACTGAAAAACCTGATTGAAAGAGGCATTATGTTGGAGGTAACATTAAAATGGTTAGTCATAAACATGATGCAACAGTGTGAATTCAATTAATCTGGCTCAGGACAGGGCCCAGTGGCAGTAATTAATCCTTGGTTCTTCATACAAGGCAGATAATTTCTTGATTAGCTAGGATTCTTAAGAATGACTCTACAGCATGAATGGAATTAGCAGGTACAGGGTTTTTCTGTACATTCAATGGCCATTTATCAAACAAAAAAATGCATTAGTGTCCCCATACATCCTGTGTACATGTTACACAACTATAGAAGTTTACTATTATTCTTTACTGGCACTGAATGTTTCACAGCACATATAATTTTTGACTTCCAGTTGGTTTACCTTCCTATGGGGTTTTTTTTTTATTTTTTATTTTTTATTTTTTTAATTTTTTTTTTATGAAGTATTTTGACAGACATATACCAGAGTCTGACTGCTGCTGGCTCATCCGTTGCTGCTGCTGCTGCTGCTGCTGCTGCTGTTGTTGTTGTTGTTGCTGCTGCTGCTGTTGCTGCTGTTGTTGATGCTGCTGCTGTTGTTGATGCTGCTGCTGCTGTTGCTGCTGCTGCTGCTGTTGGTAGGGTGGTGTGGGACACTGGCTAGGATGACTGAGCGGAGGGTCAACCCTTTTCGTTTGTATTGCCATTGCTATTTGCTGTGACAGTGGTTGATTCCGTGATAGCAGCCGATATGCCATGATTTGCACTCGAAGTTGTTGCAGCTGGCTTGAACTGAAAGTGTGTTTCTGTTGTGGGTCATTTGGCCCACCAAACCCCTGAAACACATCACAGATCTAAGTAGAGCAGGTGGTTCAACACTAAGAACAATAACACATGATGCCTGAAAACTTATTGTTTCTATAATTAATGTACCCTAAAACGACACTGCCAATTTTAAAAGTACTGTCTACATTAAACTCATTTACAGTCATCAATGGAAGCAAGTTAAAAGAAAATGCAAGCAGCAAATCTCTACAGGTAGAAAATGAAGCAATGTGCAAACTTTGTGGAATATCATGTACACAATAATTCTGTAAAATGACAGTTATATTAATCCTCAGTCTGTATCCAACTCCCACAGCAGCTATTCCATACAACTGTAACTATGTACAGAATCTGATGTCATTATTGAAATATTTTTTAAGTGTTCCAAGTTGAAAGGTTACAACATTTTGGAAATATCTTACAGAATAAGAATTAATACCTGAACTGTGGCAGATTACAAAGTTACAAAACTGCCCCTCACAGTAATAAACAAATCCAGAAAAATGTTTCCTAAATTCAACGGTAAATTAATGAAATGCTATTGATTATATTTTTCTGCCCAGATGGGCTTCTAATGAATGCATTTAAGCAACCTGTGGCTATTAAAAAAAAAACTCTTATTTTGTGATGGAAGACACAAGCAAAATGAATATTTTAACTCTCCCATATTTTACCTCTCAGTGGCAGTTAAGAAATAAAACTTCTGTAAGCATATTTACAGGCCTCCACCCACCTAATACTATTACCACAACAATGGTCCACTTTCCTCTTTTTCTTGGGGGGTGGGGGGGGAGAAGGGTGTCAGGAAGTTAAAAATGTATGCCAGCTCCCACCCATATTTTTCTCTGACTCATCATTCAGAAGAAAAAAATGCTCCTTAATGCTTTTTTTTAGCACACTGAAAATAATAATCAGATTCAACTGGCTAAGGGTAGTCCATCTGAACATTGTCATGAACTTTCAAGTTGCACAAAAGCTAGGGAATTTCTTAACCATTTCAGCAAGCACTGGCTTGAAGGATACTGCATTCTGGGTCATGATGCCACTTGGTCTTGTACATGCATTTGACACTTCAGAGAAAACTGCTGTCTACACCATGTAACCTGATGATGAAGCCAACAGATTCATCTGAAACACTGGTACACATCTACCAGCCCACATGACATCACCTCCCAGCAGACAATCGTCTTCATATTCACCATCACGACAACTTCGTATCTCAAATATTGGCTCCTCGACAAGCACTCGTCTCCATTCTGCTCATGTACAGTGTTCCACTGTTGCACCCCCCTGCATAAAAACTTGAAAATAAAAACTCTTTTCCTAAATTCCGTATTTCCATACAAAGGAAAGGTCATATTTTGGCAGTTTCTGGTTAGTAATCTGTAAACACTGCATAAAATGCATGAACAGTTGTTCCACCAAGGACAAGTTGGGATAACTGGTTTAAGATTTGCTTCTGAACTACAGATGGCGTTCAGAATCTCACCATAGAAAGTCTGCACATGGGGTTCCAATGTTCCTCGCGAGCTCTAAGCGCCAGGAGCTCAGAAAAACAAAGGTCTTCTTGAAGTCCCTTCCTCTCCATCGAATCAGAAGTTCTCTAAAAGGCACTGACATCCTGTGGCCCTCCCTTCATTCAGAAAGCATTAAATTTGAATTTACCAACTACTAGTATAACTGAATTTTGATGATCAAATTTACATGTGTTCAGAGTGGCAAGCTCTACAAACCTGAACACAGGGTCACTGGGCTTGTGGATGGACCAAAACTGCTGACACTGCCACTTAACTAAACTCCGTGGCCTTAGTCCGCACGCGAACTATACCGACAGAGCGGCCGCCGCCTGTCGGCGAAGTTAGTGCCAACTTTTGCGGATAGAGGGGTGTCACGTGGTCAGCGCAACGGG
>Ga0123354_10001640_pt1 | contig 27818 bp, 29 predicted proteins | sample TergutLab28metaG_2_FD_97872 | JGI IMG/M metagenome (GOLD analysis project Ga0123354, IMG submission 97872) | Labiotermes labralis P4 segment gut microbial communities from Petit-Saut dam, French Guiana - Lab288 P4 | ecosystem: Host-associated > Arthropoda: Insects > Digestive system > Gut ... | reverse complement strand
ATGTGTAAATTGTGGTGGATGTGTAGTGACTATAAATTTCGTAATTCCGGCCTCAAAGTTTCCAATTGTGGTGTAAGGCTCCAAATACACGTAAGTAATCCATTTTTTATGCATGGGATACAGTGAACCTTCTCCTATGGTGTGTAAAAATTTTGTATTTTTATGTTAGGAAATACTGCAATTTTTAAATTTTTTTCGGTACCCTTAAAATACGCCGGCTGGGGGTATTTTAAAGTTTAAATGGACGCCGGGCTGAAAGTGTTAAATGACTTTTCTGATTTAACTGACAGAACGAAAATTCCTGTACGCATTGTATTTCAATGATGCCTTGAATTGAGCTGTAGTCCATGCACCAGCTGTAGTAGTAGTAGCAGTCTAAATTGACATTCTTTAAAAGGTGTGTGGGCTTCATGTTTCATGGTTTTTAGTACATGATTTTGTACAACAATGCGAATTGTTCTGATGTGTTACCTTTGTTGGTTACTTAACACTTATTAGGGGATTGTATTTTAAATTTCGTGTGAAATCCAGTTGTCTGGTTTAAATTATTTTGAATTTCCTGTGAGCAGTATGTCATTGCATGAATTATATTTATTACATTTTGTAAGTTAAAAGTCCAAATAAAACCTGGATTTTCCCACCCTTGTGTAACAAAGTACATATTAAACCAATGTTATATAGAAGAGTTACACGGCTACATGTTTCAGCCACTATGTGGTAATCCTCGGGCCATTAAAATCCATAAAATTCAAATCGCAATTTAATTGTTTGTATTTTAATGGCCTGAGGATGGTCACTTGTTGGTCAAAACATGTAGTTGTTTAAGTCATCTGTATAACATAATAAATAGTTGTGTTGATGGTGATTGATAACTACCTTGTAATAATTTTACTGTGATTATTCCTCTGTATATATATATATTTTTTTATAATTGGCTTTATGATGGCTTGCAATTCAGTTGAAACCTGTAATGAAATACAAATTCCATTATACCTTAAAAAAGTGTTATGTTAGACTATATGCAATTATGTTTGATTGAAATATACAGAATGGGATGTCTCAAACCAAGATTTGTTATGACTTCTTGCCACAGCATTACTGTACGTGTTGAAATCAGAATCTTTCTGGTCCTCGGTAAGCCTTTCAGATACTGACTTCAGCTGTGTTTCTTTTGACCTCTTCTAGGAAAAGTGTAATGCTTGTAATATTCTTTCATACATGTTACATTATTATGAAATCTTTCTAGTGCCACTTTGGGAAAAAGCTGTGCATCGTTTACCCATATTGAAAGACGTCCAAAATCCAGTGCTGACAAACTCACCAGACAATTTCACTCCTGATGGGCGGTGGATCCTAGGAGAGACACCGGAGGTATTTACTTGGCAAAATTTTAGTACATTAGGCAGTAACACATCCTAGCTACAGTCATCACTATGCATCGGAATATATACTTATGCTTAGAGTGGAGTTGTGTTTGGTTTCTAGGTAACCAATTACTTTGTGTCTGTGGGGATGAATGGTAATCCCCTGCAAGGAGCTGGTGGAATTGGTAAAGCTGTGGCAGAGTGGATTATTGAGGGTGTGCCAACAACAGAGCTAATTCCATTTAGTGTTCAGCGTTTCCTGGATCTGCACAATAATAGACAGTACCTCCTGCAGCGCGTTAGGGAAGTAGTTGGCAGGTACTGTTAAAACTTGGGTGATGCAATTTCATCTCTCATAATGGAAATTAGAATGTAACCTCTAGTATTTTACTTGTATACAGGGTTATTTGAAATGATTGTCGGGGTTTTAACAAATTGTCATACACAATACACTTGCGATAGGAGTATATGTATTTTTTTATTCAATAGAACAACACTCCAAGTTTTTGTTACATACCTTATGGGTGCTCTATATGTGCACCCTTTGTGATTCTACAAACATCAACACGATAATTGAGTTCGTTTCAAACAGTAGCATGTCAGCGGTGATGGTTTCATTGGCAGTTCTGATTCATACCTTCAGTTCTGTGATACTTGCGGGAAGAGGAGGAACATAAACCTGATCCTTGATGTAACCCCATAGAAAGAAATCACATGGGGTTGCATCTGGAGAACAAGGTGGCAGTTGTTAAAACCCCCGACAGTCATTTCGAATTACCCTGTATAATAGTCACTGAAACAAAAATGATACTAATATATATCTGGATGTGCCAACTATAATATGACGTGATGAGGAAACTAAATGTCCTGTTAAAGGAAGAATATCAGAGTTGCTTCAGTAGATTAAAGCAGGTCTGTATGACCAGATTTGAAACCCCTTGCTGCACTTAAATACACATAATTTTTGCATCAAGACACCTTGGTTAAAATTTTTCCCTACAGATAGTAGGAGTTTTCTTTAATGGAAATAAATTGAAGTGGCTATTTTGACCTTTTAGTTTCTCTCCTGTGAAATCAATCCTCATACTTTTTTTTACAGATAACATAAATCCTGTAAATACACAGAAAGGTTGGAAATGAAAAATTACATAAATTTGTAGATTTTTCTGCAACCTAGTTTAAAATATCTTAGTTATTTTTTTCTTATCTTAATAATGTCACCATAAACTGCAAATGTTGAAGAAATGTGGTTCTTTGGTTGGTTGGTTGAAATCAACTGTAGTACTTTTATGCTTATTTCCAATACATATATATATACATATTACTGGCTGTGATACATGCAGAGATGTTCAATTTCAGACACTACTCAATTCTGTATCCACATCAGTGTGAGTACAAGTATGCTCGCAAGTTGCGATGCTCTCCCTTATACAGTGTATTGGAAAAGCGGGGTGCAGTATTTGGGACTAGGATGGCTTATGAGCGACCCTTGTACTTTGATTCAACATACAAAGGCGAGTCCTGTTAGTAGTGTACAAGTTTTTGTGGTTAAGAATCCATAAATTGGTGTGTCCTTTATATATTGATTTCCTGTTCATAGGTGGTGATCCCTTACCTGAGATGCCACCTGGAAGCTTTTATAAACCAAAGTTTTTTGATTTTATGCGTGAAGAATATTTGGCGTGCAGAGAAGGTGTAGGCATTATCGACATGTCTTCATTTTCAAAGATAGAAATTAAGGTAATCCCATAGTATATATAAATTTTCTTTCATGATTTGATGGTTGGGGATACAAGGGAATATCTCATGATGCATGGTATTCTGTATATGTGTTTAAAAGATAAACTAAGCTGTTTATACTGCATTTGTTTGTTGTATCATATTAATAGCATGGAACATCAATGGCATGAATTTAGAAACTTTCTTTTATAAACAAGTTTAAGGATACCCACCAGCACATAGCCCACATAATTATGGGAGAGCAGTTCCACAATATTCCCAGTCATTAAAAAAAGGAATTTGCTATAGGAAAGTATGTTATTTCTTGTGTTACCATTTACACATTTCACTAGATGTCATAATTTCAACCCATCTGAATACAAGCTACAACAATTTTGTGTTTCAGTCAAGTGGCAGTGAAGTAGTAGATTATCTTCAACGGGTGTGTTCAAATGATGTCAACATCCCAGTAGGTGGTATAGTACACACTGGAATGCAGAATGAGCATGGTGGATATGAAAATGATTGCATGATTGTCCGCCAGGAAGATAATTCGTAAGTTGTAACTTCATGGACTTCCATGATTTTTACCAATTCCTTCAATTAAAAGCTTTGCGCCATGACTCTGGGCTTTGGGTTTTTATCCCAAAATTTATAAATTTTAATTCATTATTGTGTATCTGTTCGGACACTGTGTGAAGAACCCATCTGTGACCAAGATACGGTGTCTTTCCTAGCCAGTACAAGTAGAAGATTTTAAATGTATAATCTTTACCACTGTACACTGAGTTTCTACACATGTTCTTTGTGCTTGTTAACTGTAGAGAAAAAATTTACTTTTCGTAAACCAAACTGTTCATAGTCTTAAACTGTACCAAAACCTTTAATTTGATAGCCTAATTTATGATTGAATAATGACATGCATTTTAGCCCATGCATTATCTTGCTGGACTTGTGCACATGTGGACATATGTTTGAGTCTTAATCAAGTAAATTTGCACAAATGCATGATATGTTTGTAGTGCACAGAAAATAAGTACATAAAAAGATATGTAAACAGACATGGATAATACCTTGTACAATGGGAACAAATCAGATAGATCATGTTTTAATCAACAAAAAAAAAAGATTATCCGCAATTAAAGATGCTAGATAATGCAAGGACCAACTGTGCTTCTGATCACTTTTTAGTAAGAGTGAAATATAAACAGAAAATAATGAAAATACAGGGTCATAAATATGAAAAAAGATAGAAATGGAATCAAGAAAAACTGAAGATCCAAGTTCTGCAAAGGAATATAGAAAAGAAATTATAAGGAAAATCGTACATAAGGGAGTAAGTCATCAGGTAGAATAAGAATGGTATAAATGCAACAAAGTATTACAGAGGTAACTGAGGAAATGATTGGTGAAATAAAAAAACAGAGAAATGAAGAATGGTACAATGACGAATATAGCGAGCCTAAAAGAAGGAAGATTGCTGCAAGACAAGCAATGATAAATAGAGATATGAAGAGGAACCCAAAAATTCCTGGAATTGTTAAAAAAATTATTTAAAATATTCGTACAAATTTGAAACTTTAGTCCACTTCAAAGTACTCCCCTGGGACTGGATATAGCGATCCTAGTGTTGCTCCAACTGCGGGAAGCATCGTCTAAAATCTTGAAGCGAAATGCAGTCAAGGGCCACCAATGGATCTTGTTGAACCTATGGAATGTCAGCAAAACGCCTCCCTTTTGGCTAAAAACAAAATAGTGGTTGTGGCCCCTCCCCCCTCCACTTGCCAGACCCCACTCCTTGCAACTTTTTTTTTGTTCCAAGGGATGAATCAGGATTTGAAAGGGAGATGTATTGCTGTTGTTGTGGAGGTTCAGTGAGAATTGCTGGTGGTGGGCCTTGACAGCATTTCCAGTGAAGATTTTAGAAAATGTTTCCAGCAGTGGGAGTGGCGCTGGGATCACTGCCTCCAGTCACAGCGGGGTACTTTGAAGGGGACTAAAGTTTCAAACTTGTACAACTCTTTTACATAAATTTTTTAAACAGTTCTGGGAATTTTTGGTGCCCCTCTCATACAAGAATAAATAAAGGAGAGTATGAAAAAAAGGAAAGAAGCATATAGAATATTTAGAAAGAAAAAAAAGAAGAACAAGGAGAAAAATTGGGGGAAATATGATGACAAATACTGTTAAGGAATATGGGAAGTTTTATATGTATATATACCAAGAATATAACTAAAGAATATCATGCAAGAAATTTAAATGTGTTAGATGAGAATGGACATTTGCTATCTGAAAAGAAAAAAGTGAGAGAGATAGATTACAGAAATATTTTCAAGGAAAATTAAGTGATAATAAACAGAATTTGATATGGAAGAAGTTGATTTTAATGTGATGAATAAGGAAGTAAGTGAACCAACATATTTGGAAGTCAGATATTTAATATTAAAGTTTAAACACCAAATAGCACCAGGGCTAGATGAAAAAATGACAGAGATTTTACAGAAAGTATGTCCAGCTTGATGGAGGAAGATACATGGTTTAATTAAGATTATATGGAATAAGGAAGAAATACATATAGATTGGCAGATGGGAGTTATATGCCCAATATATAAACAAGGTGATCAGAATAAATGTGAGAGAGACAAAGGGATAAGCTTCTAAGTTGTATACACAAAGTATTATCAAGGATAATAAGTATAACAGACTGACAGAATATGCAAAAAAAAAAGTATCGGTGTTTGACAAAATGTTTTCAGAATAAATAGGGGAACATTTGATAATATACTTATATTGAGACAAATAATAGATAAGGCATATGAGTATAACACACAATTATATGGCTTATAGATTTTAGGCAAGCATTTGATAGTATTTATAGACATAAAATGATAAAAATATTACAGTACAAGGAATGCGCAGTGAAGTTGTAAGATTAATAAGGATGACACTGGAAGAATCTCAAGCAAAATTAGTTACAGAGAACAACATGCCAGAAAGTTTTAATGTTGATGTAGGAGTAAGACAAGGTGATGCATTGTCAGTCATTGTGTTTAATTTAGTACTGGATTATATTATAAAGAAATTCGATATCAGGGAAAATATATTAATTAAAGTGGTGCACATCAATGCATATATAGATAGATAGGAATATCAAAGCCTTGGAAGAAGCATTACAGGAATTAGATAATAGCAGCACAAGAATTAAAATTGACAGTCAGTGAAGAAAAAACAAAGTATGTAGGAGTAAGTATGAAGACACACCATCAGTGTAAGCAGATAGCACTAGTTCTAGTTTTCCTGTTTAGGTTCATAATTAATGATGATAATAGCATATCAGAAGAAATAACACACAGAACTGAGAAAGGAAATAGAGCCTTTTATGCATATCAAGGATTAATGACCTCTAGATTAATTAGCAAATATACTAACGGAAGATTACGTGACAATGATAAGGCCGGTAGTGGCCATTGCATGTGAAACCTGGACATTGTATGGGACATAAATAATTTATGAGTTTTTGAAAGACAGATTTTAAGGAAGAAATTTGAACCCATTCGTTGTGAGGAAGGATGGAGAATTAGAAGTACTAACAAATTGCAGAGGCTAATAAAAGGAGAAGATATTGCTAAATGTATACAAGCCACAAAGAATAAATGGTGGGGACATCTTAACAGAATGGAACATATAAAACTAGTTAAGAAGTTCATGATTGGAACACCACAGGAATAAGAACCAAAGAATAGATGAAGAGATGAAGTAACAAATGATTTAAAGAAGCTAAAACTGAGAAATTGGATCCAGCTTGTTAAAGATAGAAAAAGTCTGGAATGGTCTGGTGCAGAAGACCAAAACCCATGTATCATTGTAGTGTTAGAAGAAGGAGGAGGAGGAGAAGAAAGAGGAGTAAAAGGACAAGAAGAAGAAGGAGAAGAAGAGGATGATGATGATGATAATAATGAAATAACAATCCTTATTAATTATGTTACAGTTTAGAATTATTATTATTACTATTATTTATTTTGTTATTTGGAAGAAATTAATTTTAAGTATGTTTCATCTGTGCTAAATTTCTCACAAACAAACTGAAAGATTTGCATAGCTGCCATGTTTTTAATTATTACAATATTTCACACAGAATTTGTACATACCAAATATCATATGCCTAGATTCTTTAATTATCACCATCAAACTGAAAGGTAAATGCATATTTCATGCTGCCTCCATTTTGTTTTACATTGTTTAAAAAATTAAGATTAATAAAAATGTTTTTTTTTTTAAGATCTATGTACAGTACATAATTTTAAGATCCTACACTTTGTGGCACTGTGTCACTCACACTTAATACATTCATGGTTGTTTTACCGGACTCTTAGGAATGTCTCCAGTGGCATAAGATTCTTTGCAAGTCATGCAGACAACACAATACAAAGAGTTTTGTAATTATGGCATTGGGATTGCATTGAATTTTGTTTGTATAATTGAAAATGTGAACTTTAGGGTATAATCTAAGTATAAAAAAATTAAAATATATTTATACAATTAAAAAATGGAAATGACGTAATTTCCGAGACATCCGGGAACCCTACCACAATACTCGCAAGTCACTGTAACCCTTTGATGAATGGTAGTAACTGTGTACCATCAGCTTTAAATTGAAAAAGTGTATTCATGGGTTCATGCGATTCTCAAAATAAATGGTGATTATTTACCGAATTAATGACTGCTCTTCATAATTAAGACATAACTGCTTCTCCATGAATATGGAGTGTGATAATACCATCAGGTATTCTTAGACAAGCCCTTATTATGATGCGGGATAATGAACTTTAGGAACCCAAAGGTTCCTTTTTTAAACATGGTGTGTGCATGCTCCTAAAAAAAAGTCTGATTCCATTTAAAGAAATTAGAATCATGTGAAGTGGTCTTAAAACTTGTTCCTCAAAATATTTGAGGGAGTTTTTTCTGTTTTATTTACTAGAAAAGAGATTGATTGTAAACATACAGTTTTCTGTTTGGACAGAAGGTTAGAAAACCCAAAGGTTTGTTGTTACAAACTTCTGGGCAAGAGTACTAACAGCATAAAATAAGCAGTGGCTAACTTAACCATAATGGTAGAAACATTCCTTTTTTTTTTCATTTTTTTGTGTGCAAAATTTGTAACTTCCAAATTTCAGAAAGTAAAGTTTACTTTTACTTAATTTTTGTTACTCTAATGGCTAATACAGGGTATACTGAAGAATGTGCATGCAGTATGAATTCTTGGACTGTTTGTGACAGTTATCACTTGTGGCTGTTTCAGGCTATTCCTCTTATGCATGTTTGTTAATGTATCAGTTCAATATTGGAGTTCATAGGGAAGTGCCATATTTAGACACATTTGCAGAATTGCCAAAGTGACTATGAACTCCAACGTGTCTGTCTGTCCACTTATGTCCCATGGGACAGATTTTGGTTACATTTTGTACTGGGGAATTTTATTATAAATTTTTTTTAACAAAATTCAGGTTTGGTTAAAATTGGACTGAAATGTCAGGCACTGTACATGAATATGTAAATATTTTTATGATCATCTCTCGCTTATTGCTTCCTGGAATGAGAACTGTTGAGATAAAAGTTGAAGAGGATATTAAAACACACTTTTCATGTACATACAAGCCTCTGTAGTATATATTAGGAAATTTATGATTTCATGGAAATTCTCTCTTACCAGGTTTTAACATGTCCACCCCATCAAAAGTAACATAATGCAAAATTTTGCTATTTTGAAGAGCCATTAATAGTATTGATGTGGTCTTTATTACATCTTGTCTATAGCCTTTGGCTGTAGAAATCATCCCTCCAGTTATTGATATTTTTATGTGTACATGTATGCAGTTTCTTCATGGTGTCTCCAACAAACCAGCAGACTCGTACCTTTGAGTGGATGCAGCGTAACCTTCCTCCTGATCATTCTGTGGGACTCACTGACGTGACATCAATGTATACGGTGATAAATGTTGTTGGACCAAAGTCACGTGATCTGATGTCAGAATTATCAAATTCTGATATGAATCTTCTTCCATTTACTTACAAGAAAGTGAATGTGGGTTATGCATCTGATGTTATGGTAATGTCCTTCACTCATACAGGGGAACCAGGATACTGCCTGTACGTTCCGTCAGAATATGCTCTTCATGTTTATGACCGACTCATGACGGTAAGTTATTACATGAAATCTGAGCTCCTTAAATTTAGATTTAGATTTTCATAAAGATATAGGGGAATATTACAGTCTTTATTTTATAGCATTTCGTGCATCAGTTTATGTTTTCTCAGTAGTACTGGCTGTATATAAACAGAATTCTTGTACCCTTTGTTTATGTAAAGGTTGGCCGTGATTATGGAGCAAGGGATGTAGGTTGCCTTACACAGCGTTTCATGCGCATTGAGAAGTTCATTGCTTTTTGGGCTGAGGAGCTGACAAGTCTCACAACCCCATTTGAGGCTGGTGTAGGATATCGTGTAAAATTAGACAAAGAATACTTCATTGGCAAGTTTGCTCTCCAACGCCAGAAAGAACAAGGAGTCACTCAAAGGCTGGTATTCTTTGTTTTGGAAGATATTGATCCAGATATACATATCTGGCCATGGGGAGGAGAGCCATTATACAGAAATGGCAAATTTGTGGGGACTGTTACATCAGCTGGGTAAGTCAGAAATGTATTAATAAGAAATATTATTTTACATATTCTTCAGCTTAAAAGACTTTATTGTATCTAAACTGTTTAAACAGTATAATTCTTTGTCGGAATATATGAGATGCCACTAAGCACAATGTGCACAAATGATCCCACAATGCTATGAATTATTTGAAGTTTTCCGAAGTTCCCAATACTGTTTGGGTACTATATTTATTGTCATTTAAACTGATATTTACTTTCTCCAGAAAATGTTAAAGTTAAAATTCTGTTGTGTTGCTTTATTTTCTTTACAGATATGGATTTACACTAGACAAGCTGATATGTGTTGGTTATATTCGACACCCTGGCATAGCCAAAGGAGGTTCAAGTGGTTGTCCAATAGTTACAAATGAATTCATCATGGATCGTAATGCACAATATGAAATTGACATTGCTGGTCAACGATTTATGGCTAAACCACACATACATGCACCACATATCCCACATGTCAACATGGATTCTACCACCCATAGATACCGACCTACTGTTGTCAGTCTTAAGGCTGTCTAAACATGCATCTAAGGGGTGTGCAAGTTTTTAGCTTTTTTGCTGTGTTGTGGATGAGGTATGCATCCTTCTGGGATATTGTGCTGCATCACTGATGTTTTGACACATTGTAGTGTCTCATCTTCATGGGTTGAAATGTCCAAGAACACCAGACATGTGACTACATGAATATATAGGGATGGTGTAATTGGTGATTGGCTAATAATAAAGTTAAGTAGCCAGTCAGGGATGGCAGAGAGCAGACGACAGCACAAAGAATAGGAAATAATAGGTGGCGACAGAAACATTTCAGACTTCGAAGCTGAGATATCTGCCTTGCCTTGAACTTTTGGGAATCAAATATCCAGTGACAGAGCATCATATCCCAAACAGCCACCTCATGCACGAAAGAGTTGATATAGCATATCATTGTTGAGTCTTAAATTATAATTCAGAATGTAAATTATACGTTTTGCAGGCTGTAATGCCTCTCAGTGCAGATACTGATATTAGTATTGCAGCCAACTTAATGGTTTCAATTTCACATTGTCACTGTGAGTCGTATTTTTTCATGATCATCAGTACTAGACTGATGAAATTACTAAGCAAACTATGGAGAGTTGAATATTTCATCAGTTCTCGAACATTTACTTGTGTTTTATGAGTGTTTTATAGCGAAACTATGTCCTTTAGGTAATACTGTATTTACTCAAGTACAAGATGATTTTTTTCCCCCTTAAATTTCATGCTTAAATGTGTGGGGTCATCTTAAATTCCCATATGAAGTATAGAACTGGAGCATGCTGACCCAAACCAAGGCCTGCATCACCAAATCGTCTTGTGAGGATGAAAGAGACAATAAAGCATGACTCAAGTTGTTTCAATGTATTTAGATGAAAAAGAAAAACATAATGAAGCATTTATAAATTTGAATTAGGAAAGAACAAACTGTATGCTATTGTAGTACTGCAAAGTCCAGGTACATGTTACCACTCCTGGTTGCACTGTGTTTTGAGTATCAATTACACTGATTGGTAGAAGGGAGTGGTTATTGCCATGAATCTGAGTTGCTGTGCATACAAGCAAAGAATTTCATTTGGGTGGGGTTGAGACACTGTTGGGCTTTATTGTGAAGCTTTGCATCCCAAAGCATTACAGTTTGAATGATTGTTAGTCCTGAAGAAAAGCCTAAAGGTTGGGTGACCAATCAACTTATGAAGGATTGGTTGTTAGTGGTATGGAACAGAAGGCCAGGGGCAGTTCTGAGAAAACAAGGTATGCTGGTCATGGATGTGTTTAAGGGACATCTGACACCAGAAATAGAAGCTAATTACTGGTAGTTCCATGAACACAGACCTTGTGATCGTACCTGGAGGAGTGACCTTACAACTGCAGGTGCTAGATGTTGTGGTGAACAAACCCTTCAAAGACCACCTAAAGCAGCTGTACAGTGAATGGCTCTTGTAAGGGGACCATGCTTTGGCCCCAGCTGGAAGAATCAAGAAACCCAGTGTGACCATTCTTTGTCAGTGGATCATAACAGCATGGCAGTGTATCTCACCAGAAGTGACTGTGAAATGTTTTAAGAAGTGTTGTGTATTCAATGCGTTGGATGGGACTGAAGATGATATGTTGCAGAATGGCAGTGAAGAGGATGGGGATTTTAAGAGTGAGCATGAGGAAGTTGAAGAATATGGAGACAGTCACACTGATTGGTAAAGGTAGATAGAATCTCACATGCTCTGTGTGTTAAGTGTATGAAATTAATAGTAAGACATTTTATCTTAGCAGGTGCTTATTTTGGGGGGACATGTTAGATTTGATTAAATATATTTTCCTTTGATATATGTGTTTTATTTGGGGTCATCTTAGATTAGGGTAAATACGGTATTTACATCCACCTTTGTAACTTGGTAGAGATAGATTAACAGTATTGTGATATTCTCTTAACATGTAGATTGCTTGAGAACTAGTGTGTAGGCTGTTTGATGATGCTGATACAAAGAATGTGAGTTGGTTAGGGAAAGGAAATTTTACAAATTAGGTTTCTTCTCCTCAGAATGAGCTACCTTTTGTCAGGTATTTCTCAATTCTGTAAACCCTTTCTTGCAAAAGCTGCAAAATTTTTTAATATTTATAATCTATGAGCTGATAACGTCAAAATGAAATACAGTCAAAATCAGTTATGATGCGATGAAAGGCATTTAATATTTTGTTTCTTTATAACCTGGGAGTATAATGTTATGGTTGACTGTGATGAATTGATTGGTACCACAGAAAATTTGACTCTGCAGGTGCGGTGTCATATAAACCAAAGTAGTTGTAACCAGGTTCGACTGTATATTTAAGACTTCTTTATACTTTCATGTCTCCAAGCACTAAGCTGTAATTTTTGTGTCTTGAAACTTGTTTAAAAACATAATCCTAATGCAGTGGATGAAATATGAAACAAGCAATATGAAATGCTTAATAAATTTCAAGTTGTATATATTTTTAGGCTTTTAGATAAGTCTTATGTATTCCTCAGTTACACTCAAGTATACATGCAACACATCACCAAAGAAACATACTCTTAGATTTGTTAAAATAAGAGCTTCCTATGTATTTTAAAGTTTATGGAACTGAATATTATCAGTATATGAAAACAAAATTATGAAGTCTTTCATCTGTATTATATACAAAAAAATTGTTCCTACATTGCTGAGGATAGGGACAGGTGGTGAGCACTTGTGACTGTGGTAATGAACTTTGGGGTTCCATAAAATTTGGGGAGTTTCTTGACTAGCTGAAAACCGGTTAGCTTCTCCAGAAGGACCGTGTTCCATGTAATAAGTAAGAAAGTTCCTACTTCACAAACAACACATGCAGTGGACAACTTTTGAAGTTTCATATATGTAAGAAGAGTTGGTATGTGAGCACATTGAAATTTATGCTGTTTTTGCTGATTTTCAGCAAGCTGTTTGACTTACATAATGCATAATGTTTCAGAGAACAGCACGCATGCTGTGTCCACAGAGACACAAGGGGAGGAATATGTTGTGGTCTTTCACTGGTTCTTGGGTTGTGTTTTTGAAACAGTAATGGTGGGCAAAAGACTGAACTATTAACATTTTGGTGAAATAGGCCAATATAAAATTATATGGTGTGTGCATGGCTGGAGTCTAACCAGTAGTCTTGTATTAGTTTAACTGTTAAGTCATTTATCATGGTGAGTTCCTTGATCTTGTCCCTATTCATGATAATGACAGACCAATTTTAATTATGTGAACCGTGCATTGTGAAATATTAGTGTAATAAGAACCAACAGTATGCACTATTTACTTTCAGTTTATTTGACGATTAACCTCTACATGTTTCGAGCAGGTTTACTGCTCATCAACAGGAGGTACTAGTCGGTATATACAGCAGTTGGTATGTATCATGCATTTATGTTTGCTGGCTGCTAGCAGGATTGATCCTGATGATGAGCAGTAAACTGTGCATCCTGTTGGTTCTTATTACACTAATGACAGAGCAATTTGAGCCTTCCTGCCATAATAATAGAAGGTTTATAATTTATTATTATTATTATTATTATTACCAGGCAGTAGGTCTCATTATGTGGGGAAACTGTGCATTATAAGACACAGGACACAGAAGAGTGGAAACATTCGCAACTGAAGTATATTACCGCATGATCCCATCATGCAAGTGGTGTGAGATCATCTGTGCTGTAGGCCGCATGACCACTGAAATCAACTGTCAGAGATGAAGAAATTGCTTCTGAAGCAGTCACCAAAGAAAGTGATACACACACACACAACTACCGCAGTGTTAAATAGAAGCTTCAGATACAAACTTTTTCAGTACTGTCTGTACTGAAATCAGCCAGTATATACTGTCAACCTCTGATATAACACCACTCTCACTTAGTGCTCAAGAAAGTCTGAACAAAATTCCCTGTTATTTTAAAATTGTGAACCCTTGATACAGCATCACTCCCGCTAGCTGCCTTCTGCCAAAGAATGGTAGTGTCATGTTGGAAGGTATGTAAGGAATGTGGATAGTATTGGCTAGGATTTCTGCCTTGTAACATAGCATGGGTCAGCAGCTGCTACCTATGCACAAACATCAATCATCTACACACTACAGAAATCTGTTTTACCTTTTTTGGCAGCCAGTGTGTTTGGGACTGGTGTTTTCATTGACTGAACTTTTAAACTGGTACTGATCTCATAACCCCAGCTTCATTTTGCCTCCTGTTTGCCCCGCTTTTTCACCTGCATATTTCAAATTAGCAGTCCTAGACTTTATAGATGACGGCCTGGAAAATGTTATGCTTAGGGAGACCAAGTTCCTTTAGCTTCCCAGCAGGATATGGCCAAACAGTTTTCCTCATTATGGGATGGCCCTTCAGTTGACTGTTTTGGCAATATTTAATGAAAAGAATAAGTGGCAAAATCTATAGAATGTTAATATAAAAAAGGTGAAAAGTGCAACACTGGAGAATATGTTAGTTAAATGCTCAAAATTGTACCGCAACAAATGAGCTTACTAAGAAAGGGCATAGCTGATTTGCAAGTTATGTACATTGCTACTACACAAAATGTTCTTATATTATCAGTATATTTTTATCATGTTAAGTAACTTTTATCATTTAAAAACATTACAGGATTGTTATACATCATCACCCTCCATAGAATGCCATAGATCATGGAAAACAAACAGTGGCACTGTATTGGAGGTTTGACTTTATACTGTTTTGCAGCAGATCATGCATTAATGTTAATATTGTCCATCATTATGGTTTTACAGAAATATTTTGATAGACAGATTATGCAGCAACAGAGGTTGTGACACCCAGTATTAATAAATATATCTAAAGCGTGTGTAATGCAGTAAATGAATAGAGACATTTCTCCATATTATGTAGCAGATAAGGTACAGATATCATATAAAGCTTGCCCATATTGGATACTATTGTATCTGGTTATTTTAATTAATATTAAGTAATGTTTATGGCAAACCATGGTTTATTCTGCAAATTTTTTTCCATTCATTTAAATAGGTCATTAGTAGCAGATTTTATTAAATAATTCAGTAACTAATAGAATAATTCAATAATAAATATCTCTCAGTCTGATGTGCTTTGCATCTCATGCATGTTGCATATTTTGGTCCTTCATGTAGAACAGAAAATGTCTTCACTTATGCCTCCCTCATGACTGCCAGCTTGACAGCAATCCTGGAAAATCTGGTAAAATGTATCGAGACACTCCATGTATGCCTTTTTTTTTTCCTCATGGCAGTATCAGACTGTATCTTTGGCAGCTGAAATGACCAGAAAGAATCTTAATTTGATTCATACCATTGTCATATTAATAACAAAGAGGAAAAAATATGTCTGTCACGACTAAGCTTTTTATTATATTACATAATAAAAAATCTTTTGTTGAGATAAAAGTCTTTCTTTTTATGACCAGAAGGAAATTTGTTTTTCCCATCTGAATTCTTTAAAATGTGAATTACAGTCACATTTTTTAACAGACGAGTAAATGAATTTATGACTTTAGAGTGACCTCACAAGCACTATAAGCAGTGTTTAGTTTGGTTATGTTAACTGTACACTTGTTTAATGTTATGTGGAAATGTGCAGACAGGAGTAAAGCTTTGTGTTTTTTGGTTTAGAATGTTCAACTTGCATAGTACATGTTGAAGATCATACTTTGTATGTACACTTTGTAAATATATTACATACATTACTGAAATTTGTAGTAACAGATTCTTAACTTGACACTGTTTGCCATCAGTTCCAAAAGTGTCACAGAAGTGTCATGCAACTTGTTATTTTACACAGAGAAATTAGAGAAGATGATGTATATCACCAGTTCCTTCTATTAAAACAAGAAATTAGCCTATGGTTCCATTATATCTGAGTAAAACAACTGTGGAGCCAATTACTGTACTACTTAATTTTCAAACAATTATGTATTACATCATGTACATACTTGATTGCATTTCATTTCTAACATTGTATGAGCATATAGTCAGTGCTGTAGAAAGGAATGTGCATGTTTGTAATAGTTTGTTCAGAATTGTTATGTTAATCTTGGTTTGTGGCACCACTTAGTCAAAGTAACTATATATTTCATATGAGTTCATTGTGGTAACCAGATCTCACACCTTATGACACTTTATTATGTATATCATTTTTTGTTAGTCTTCTTGGCTAATGTTGTGTTTCTTATGTTGTATTATGTTTGGTTAAAATTATGTAAATTTATCTTTTTAAAACTATTTTTTTTATTATAACTTCCCTTGCAGTTTAATCTGTGGTGTGGTTAACACTAGTCTATCCCCACCAATTCATATTATTTTAAAGCCTTGGTTTTTAACAACCACGCAGTGATGCTTGTGTAAGCGTAGTGTGTCACAACGTGAAATGATCCCTGTGTGACGCACAGATGATGGTTTTTAAGGACACGGGATAACTTGAGCTGCCGATGATAATATGGTTGCGCTATGAATCATCGGGTTTGTTGCTGTAGGTAGTCACTGTGTAGTTGTTGAAGAACGAACATGGAGGTGCTCATACCTGCCATAATACTTGAAGACGAGGAAGATGAAGATGTGCAATGGACATTTTGAAGAAAAGAAAAGATGAAGGATACTACTCTGCTTTGATAGGAAGGTATTTGCTGGACAGTGAGATGAAATTCAGGGAATTTTTTCCAGAGTTTTGAGGGACAATTTCCATTTAATCTTGACAGAAATAAAAGAAGACATAAGAACTCGAAGCTGCAATCAATGGCAGACACCGATTTCAGCTGAACAAAAACTGTGTCTTATGCTGAGGTACGTAGGCAAACAAGCAACAATATTTAACATAGTTTTATTAATTATACTTATACAATCAGTAATAACCATAACCCAAAAACGTAAATATACCAATCACTTGAACTTGAACTCATCAGCAAAGCTGGAAGTGAGGGGTCAAATTCATCATTTGCACTGCTTTTCTCTCCCTTTCCATTCTGAGGAGATGGTGTTGGTTCTGAAGGAGACACGTGGCTACTTGAATCAGTTGTTGGGCTTGGAGAGGACAACATTTGAGGAGATAACTGGCAGGGTGCTGGCAGAACATTACCGTGACACGAATAACAGGGTACTTGGAAATTAAATGAAGAAGAAGAAAAATTGTGCAAAGGAAAACCCGAACCTCTTGCCTGGTTTTACTCATGTAGAGCTTTTGCTTCCATTTGTGCAACCAGCTGACAAATTTTCCCTCTTGTTTCTGTAATTATACTGGGATGGAACTGCGTAAGAGTTTGTGCCATACTTTTGAAGAATGTAAAACAGGATTATGATATTTTGCTGCTTGTTTTTTCTGCCATTCTTTTACGAATTTGCAGTCATTCCTCACGGCCATGGAAAATGTCTGCCAGAGGTTTTATCTTTCTGGCTACAACTTTGTCTTTTCTTTTCTTATCCTTCACTGCGATTGCTTTCGTTTTGCAGATTCTGCCTCAAACTGCAATAATCGCAGGATTAATGTTCTTTAAGTGATGCACTTACACCATCATATTCAACCACTTCTTCAACAACTTCATCGTTACTGTTTCCCTGTCCCTCTTCATTTATTGAACCATGATCAAAACTGTTGTTGTTGCTTGTGGACAGCTGTGTCTCATCTTTGTCTATAGTACATCGTGACCTGAAGCAACATAAGTCATTGAAATAATTAACGTTCTCACCAAATACGGAAGTAAATATAATTTGCTTTATAAATTACCATCTGTCCTGCAGGCAGCTATCCAAAAATTTCAGATATTTGTTGTATTTTGATTTTACTGGTGCAGCACATCCTGTCATTTTCTTATTTTTTTTTATATGAGTCCCATATGGTTCACTGTGTTTTGCACTCATCAGCTCTAAAGAGTGAAAGAAAATACCTAAGTGCCGCGAAGTCCTCTTTTTTCAAAGGCATTATTATTAATGTTATTACAAATATTTTTATTACTAGTCCTGACTATTGGGACACCTGGCTACTGGGGAGTCGTACAGATCTATAGCCTTTTTAGTTTCAAATCCACCACAGCTGGACAAGTGTTATTATTCGACATACTCTCAATGCAGTCTGTGAAAGACTACAAAAAGTGGCTATTCCAGAACCTAATGAGGAAACACTAAAGCAAACGGCAGATGGATATTACAGAAGATGGCACTTCCCTCATTGCTGTGGCTCAATCGATGGAAAACAAATAAGAATAATTTGCCCAGGTAACTCTGGGTCACGTTATTTCAACTACAAGGACTTCTGTCGTTATGCTTGCTCTGGTTGATCTTAACTACAAATTCTTGGCAGCTGATGTTGGTTCTTATGGAACAGAGGGAGTTGCTGGGATATTTGCTAAGTCACCTCTTGGGATTAATGTTTCAAGAGCTATTAAATTCCTGCCACAAGGACCTCTTCCAGGATCACAGACAGTTTTACCTTGTGTAATTTTGGGAGACAAGGCTTTTCAAGCTGACAACTGCACTGATGAGACCATATCCTCATGACCAAGCAAAAGCAGATACAGACAAGGTTATCTACAGCTACCGACATTGTCTTGCTAGAAGAACATGTGAAAATGCCTTCGGTATTGTGCCAGTACTTCAGGATCTTTTTTACACCTGTAGCGGTGGATCTGGACACTACTGTCCGTATCGTTACGGCGGCTTGCATAGTTTATAATTTCTTAAGAGACGAACGCTCTTTATCTTCTTGTGATGAGACACCATCCGTTGTCATGGACCTTCCACGTAACATACAGCCATTGCGCAGAAGAAAAGGAAATGCTGACTTTGAAGCATATAATGTCATGAACCAATTTCGAAAGTATTTCTGTAGTCGGGAAGGGCAAGTGGCTTGGCAGTTAGCTCATGTAGAAAAAGGTTAATTAAAAAAAAAAAAAAAAGTAAAAACTTTAACTAGTGTAAACATTACTAGTGTGAACTATAGTTTGCTTTTGTGTGTTGCTAATATTTTGAATGTTAAAACAATATAGAAACTACAAAATATTATACATTGAACTTACCATCACATTCCAGAGCTGTCGCGATGCTTTTCCAAGCGTTATCCTTGGCAATCTTATCCTTGTACGACTTCTTGCTTAGGTCATGTATCACGGGAAAGCTGCGTACATAATCTATTAATTTTTCATCAAATTCCTCCTTGCAGCTCATGGTATACAAAAACACAACTGCCGAGAACAAGCAACAATTCTTACTGCCTGTTGTCATGCAGAAGTCAAGGATCAGATGCTGCAACCGCAGTGTCACGGCGGGACACTCATGAGCACGACCCTTAAAAACCAGCTCCCTTCATAACCACAGCTCTGCATGCCATATCACGCTTACGTGTCACTGCATGGTCGTTAAAAACAAAGGCTTAAGTCTGGGTTTACTTCCTCCTTTCATTGTCACATGTCTATAGTATAATGGTACATGACTGTTAGGCTTATCACTGCAAAAGGGAATAAACAATGAATTCATTGGTGGCTTTGTCCATACACGTTTAGAAAGGATAAGTTACCAGCAGCCTAGTTCTTGGATATGAGTAATGGTTTAATAAAATGCCCCAGTATTTTACCATTATTGAGCCACCTTACTTCCATATATATTATGTACTAAAAAAAAGTTATTGAAAGACCTGTGACACATTGCTGCTGCTTGTGCTTACAATTTTTGTCGTTTGCAACACGTTTGAAGGGAAGAACTTTAGCAGAAAGAACATCTAGGTGTAAAACACAGTGATACAAGATAAATTTAGGAAATGATTCATCAATCTTGTGGTGCAGTAAGAATCCATTTTTGCTGCCAATCATAGCTGGAGCCCAATCAGTAGTAATCAGAGAAAATTTATTTACTGGCAAATCTGTGGCAGAAATAAAACCTAGTGCTTAGTCAATGCCTTCTCCTGTCCTTCCTTTCAATGGCAGAACTATCAGCATTTCCTCAGGCCATGTATTCTTGGGAAACCATTTTATTCGTAACTGTGTCTGATATAGTCATGGATTCATCTATTTGAAGTGCATACAAAGAACATCTTGAAGGTTCTACACATATATATATATATATTTTGAACTCTTCTTCTAACCGTGGGACCAGGTTAGTGTAGTTGGTATAGCTACTTGCTACAGTTTGGATGGTCCAGGGCTCAATTCCCAGTGGGGATCAGACCAGCCATGGGGCCTATATAGCCTCGTCCAATGGGTACTGGGGCTCTTCCTGGGGGGTAAAGAAGCCAGGGTATCACACCAACTACCCACTCTATCTAGTGGTGAGGTTATGACAGAACAGAGTTAAACTGTACACTCTCTCTGTACCCTCATGGCATGTTATAGGGTGAACTTTACATTTACATGCTTTTAACCACATTGGCTGGCAAATGCGAACTATTCATGGCACACAGTCATTTATTTGAAATGACTTTTTTCTTTTTGGTTAGAACATGGTGACTGGTAGGTTTTTCCTGTTTTTTAATCATAAATTGTGAAGCTAATTTCATGCTTTAAGTCACTAACCTTATTATTCCTCATGTTCACTAAGAGAAACATAATTTTGGTCAAAAGAACTGTCATTTATTTGAAAATGCCTTTCATTGTTGTATTTTAAATCATACAACTGCTGTTACTGAAGATACAAACTCCATTCCATTTGACTTCAATACAAGAGTATTTTTCTTTCACTCAAGTTGGATGTTACGAACACATGGCTTCTTACTTCATCCAGGTCTGTTCATTTTAATGGCAAGTTAAAATATCACAATTGCAAACAGAACACAATCACACATGAAAATCAACATGTGCAACACTTCTACTTCCTCTGACTTACTAATTCATCAGTAGAATGGCAGCACATAGGCAGTTATGGGGAGGGTTATGCAGGACAGCTGAATCATCAGTAAATTCTCAATGCTACAGGCACAACTCATAGCTGTGACATTACTTTAAAATGCGATGGATGTCTTGATTTTTTAAATATAATTATGGTGGAGAGCAAAGGCCAGATAGTTGCACATGCACCTGTATGTGCAAGTTTGGTGACTCCTGATGTACATCTTACATTCTGGACATAAACCATCTAAACTACAGTAAAATTTTAGGATAAAGATCACAAAAAAAAACATACAAACAGGACAATACATGTAACAGCATCATTTTCACCAAAGTCTATTAAAAGGGAGTTTGCTTCAAATAAACAACATACAAAGTTCCAGAGGTTTATTTTATACAATACAAAGCATTATTTTCAAACCAAATGCAGCAATGTGGTCAGTTTACTTCTTTTTCTTGCCTTCTTTGCCAGACTTTGGCACAACATCAGGATTTTCTGCTGCATCCTTCAGTCGCTTGGCTCTTATTCCAATTAATCGGGCATCAGTACGAGCCTATGCAAACAACATTGAAACATCAGAAGACAAAGCACACATATACTGTGTATGGGGTAGCATATAAATGAAACATACCTCCAAGAAAACAACAAATACAGACTTCAGTATAGTACATTCTTGACAACAGGTAGTACACCAGCATATGACATTACACCCGACTCCCTACTACACAAGAGTTGGCACCCTCTAGCATCAACAGTGTACTATATGTGACAATTCCTATAACAACAATGGAAATAGTAACAGACTTCACACAGAATTAAATTTCAACTAAGCTGGAGGGAGAGAAACCTTACAATTTGAAGTACACTTTCCAAACATGTTATTTTTACAATTCTACACCTTTTTTTGCCTTCCTGTCCATTAATGACAAAAACCCATCGCATGCTCCGAACTTAGCCACATATTTTCTTGTGTGTTATGTTAAATATTCACCATACAAAATGATGATCTGATTTAAGGCTAAGTTCTTTGTCAGATCTGTAATCTCAGGTCATGAACGAACATTATGAATAACACACAGTTTTCTGAGACACTAAAACATACTGGCAACCACAATAATGCTTGACAAATACAAATAAGTACTGAGAATGGCCTTTAAATCTTGATACAGTATTCATATTAAGTAAACACTGTATCAAACTCCTAGCACAAATCCCAAACAGCAAATTTTATTAAAAATGGCTGGTAGTTTCCAAATTGAACACAGGAACACAACCTCTCAATTACCTGTATGCCCACTACAAATGACCCATCACAACTAAGCTTTTAGAAGAAGGTACAAGGGAAGACCACTGAAGAGACTTCTGGATGTGTGAGACCAGAATGGGTCAACAAGTGGTCCAACTCCACGATAGCTAGATGATGATTTATCACTTATTATTAAACACCTGTCTTTTAGAAAGAAGTGACCCTCTTGATTCATTGCTATATTAATCAGTTTAGGAACAGTGATGCTAATAGGGTTTCAAGAAACAACACTTGTAAAGTATTCCCAAGACACAATTCTAATGTGAGAACATTTTGCAAAGGCAAATGTCCCTGTGCATGCCTGGAAGGCATACAAGGCAGGCATATGTACAGCTCTATTCATTCTTAACGTCTGCACTAGATGGGGGTGATCAACCTTGCTCCAGCTGCTTGTACTCCAGTACTCTGGGGCCCAGAGCCTACCTGGATGTTCTGAAGAAAAAAAAGCTCTTTCCCCTGCCATGAAATAATCCACAGACCACACAGCCCATAACCATGTCACTGTACTGATTATACTATCTTGGATCCTTGAAATGTATACCTGAGATAAAAACTACCCCAGAGCAGAATGCTGAGCAATTTAAGAGTTCACTGCCCATATGCCAATTAACTTCAAATTTAATATGCTGTTAACAGAAATTACACAACCTATTTATTCTACCTAAATAACCACACTCCCTCACCATATTCAAGTTTTACTTTCAGTGACCTACTGTACTTTACCAAACTGCTATACCTTACTAAAAGCAAAATGTCATTACATGTGGATATACTCAGAACACAAAGTTTAGATTTACATTAATACAGAAATGAATGTGATGTTTAGTAACATTATTTTTCACTTTGTATTTAACTTTCATCTGTCTCAAAACATTCCTTTCTTGAACATGCTACTCATCACATAACGTCTTGTTCAATTACACTGATTGACATAAATTTCCACCCCAAAATAATTTTGACATATTTTCATTGGGAATAGGTTCACAAACTCGAGTGTGTAAATAAAATGTTTACGCCATCCTCTGTTTGGATGATACCAATTGATACCTTATTTAATTAGTCGCTGTGACAAATTGTTGCTCAAATATTGTTGGCATGATCAAATGTCTGTGATAAAGTTTTGCAGTTACAGACCCATACCTCAAAACCTCAGTCTGATTCCACCCTTCATCCTGAATGTTGTACAAGTGCAAAAGACAATTTCCCTGTGCGTTTCAAAAGTATTTTTCTTGTGTGCAACATGTCACATTCTTGTCAAAATAAGCTGAAGAGCTTCCGCCACATTTGCAGCGAAGTGGTATTGAAATCACAAAGGAAGCCATTGTCCAAACTCATGAGAAGAATTATGAACTGTATTTTGGGCTGTAAGATCAGGGATCAAGATATGGCTTGAGTGCTGAGAATTTGCTGCAGGTCATGTTTAACCTTTTGATGCCTAATGTCAACTATAGTGGTCGTACCGCACCGCAAACCTCTAAAGTTGCATTTTATATATTTATTCAACAAATATAGGTACTGAATATTTTAAAAGTGACATATACTCTCTGTTTTTTCTCTTCAAAATGCAGTTTGTTTCATAATTCTAACGTATTTGGTTCCTGTATTATTCACATTTTATATACAGGTGTGCTAAAATTAAAAAAATAATTCCGGCGCCAAAAGGTTAAGGACTTTGGCAGACTGGTTCAAAGAAACCCACAAATCAATATATTTTTCTGTTCTAATGTTGTGGCATGAGCCTCAAGACCACTCAAACGACTGCTCTTTTTGCACGACCAAGATCACTAGTTTCTCCTGATTTTCCAATATCTTACTATACCCTCTGCTTTAAGACCCGTTTTGCATGATGATTCAATACCAGTGCCCAAGACACTGAAATTTTATTCTGTTGACTCAGATTCAGAATCAGAATACGCGTCACCAGAAGGCACAGGAACTGGCGAGAATGCAGACCCAGACTTTTCAACACTTGATACTTCAGAGTCACACCTTATTGCTCAGGCAGAATTAAACAATTCAGTTCAGGATTCGGACCTCTCCAAAACAAAGACTCGGCTCTTTGGATCACCGCTTTAGATGTGGAACCTTCTTGAAAGAAGTGTAATAATATCATTTTATAGGAAGAGACTGTCAAACACAGGGATGTATTACTCATTGGATGGGGATCTAGTGTACTGCAATAACAACCAAGAAGTAATGGAAGAACTGCAACTTGAACACACCCCTGAGAAATGGAGGTTACTCACTAATTCACCAAAGGTTAGTTCGATGGCAGTGTTACTCCACTATGGAAATATGTTCCCTTCTATCCCACTGGCTCACACAATTCACAATAAAGAAATGTATGAGAACCTTCAGGTTTTGCTGCAAAAAAATATGCTATGAAGAACATCAGTGGAATATATGTGCTGACCTGAAAGTCACAGCAATACTAAGCTGCAAGGTGGATACACTAAATTCTGCTGCCGTTTATGTGAAAGGGACAGCCAAGGGAGAGACTGCCACTACAGAATAAAAAAATGGCCACTCTGTTCAGAAGTAACACCAGGTCAGAAGAAAGTGCCACATTCTGCTTTAATGGATAAGTCAAATATCTGTTTACCACAGCATATCATGCTTGGATTGAAAAAAATATTAGTGAAGCGATGGATAAAGAAATTGAAGGGTTTCCCTATTTAAGGCAAAAATTTCCCAAAATAAGTGAGGCTAAGATGAAAGAAGGAATTTTCATTGGTCCACAAATAAATAAACTAATGGAAGACCATGACTTCCATACAAAATTAATTGCTACTGAAAGAAGAAACCTTCTAGGCAATGAAAAAGTGGAAAATTAAGGTTAAATTTTGTAGGACCTAATTTCATCATACAGTGCTACAGGGTGTAGCATGTCACTGAACCTTCATTTTATGCATTCCCATTTTGACTTTTCCCCTGAAAACATGGCAAAAGGTTCCACCAGAACATTTCCCAAATGGAAAAGAGGTACAGTGGATAATGAGTCCAAATATGTTGGCTTACTACTTCTGGAGTCTTACAATGGAGACATCAACTGGTGAATAAAACAGGCAAAAGAATACAGAGTGTTTAATGATGAATTTTTTTTTGTAGTTAGGAAACCATATAAAGAGACACTGTTAATTTTCTGACACTGTATACTCAAATTAAAAACCAATATAGTACTGTTTTATTACAAACATAAATTTTTAATTTAATTCATTCTCCTTAACACTGGCGGGTGATAGGGCAATTTGGCTGTCATATTCGGATTCACCAATGTCAAAACTATAAAAATCACACTGGATTTTAACATGGAGTGATAATTTATTTTTTGCCAACCAATGTTGTTATATGTGGACCATGTTCTAACTAATGGTATAACACAATTGCCAATGTATGTATAACACAGCACTGTGGCGCATTTGCATAACCAAAGTTTCCATGCAAACACATTGTGTTGCATATTAATGAGCAACATGCCACTGTAAACAATATAAAAACACTGAGCGGTGCCAAGAAAATGTCTAACTATGTGTTCCCTTTTTACTGCTGAGCCACTTGACAGTGTCAGCAATATAAAACCAGGAAGTGTTGCCAAGTATATGCTGAATTGGGCTCCCTTTACACTGCCGTTGAACTACAAAATATTCTGTACTACTGTAAGCAATATAAATGTACTAGGTCTCTGTGTAAAATGAATGATATTGGTCCAAGTTTAACCAAATTTGGATTTTCTTGACAGACTTTCAAAGTTTCAAGCATCAAATTTTACACGAATCTGTTCAGTAGGAGCCGCATCAAAACATGTGAGTGGACGGACACACTGAAGTCAGTAAGTGCTCTTTGCAACTTATACAAACAGTTATAATAGAATTAGTAATACTTGACCCTTCCCATCTCAAGAAATGGAACTGAATTTCATTTAAGTCCAGTCAATTTTCAATGGTTAAAATTTAAAATATGAAGTGCTTTTTCACTCAACAGGACAGTACAATAGAAACAGTTATGCCTGTTATCCAGCATTATCTGCAAAAGCTAAAACAAGAACGCAAATGTTCGAAAGGTAGCAGAATATAATGCACACAACATGAAGGCAGAAACATGCTTGTAGAATATCAGAAATAACATGCAAGGAAAAATGTCAAGTGTATATTTTACGTGACGAGTAGGATTAAGTTCACACTTTAGTCACCAAGTAACTCACTTTGCGTAGTGTTGCAAAGGCTGAGAATTTCTTCTCCTCTGCTGTCACTTTACGGGCCTTAGACTTGACACCAGGTTGTTTAATCGGCATCACTGTTGTTTTCAATTGTGTTGCTACTTTTATCTCTTCCTCCTGAAAATATTATTCAATACATCAACAATACCGACAATTACAGCCATATAATGATCCAATGTCATGCTGTAACAAAATTTTTACTCACTGTAGCCTCTCCCTTCTTCAGTTTCCTGTTCGGATGTATGGGGAAGAGGATCAATTTGGATCTGTATTCTTTCAGGCGCTGTACATTCTGTTGTAAAGACTCCACAGACTTGTTACGACGCCGGTGATCAACAGCTATACCGATTGATCGTGCAAAGCCAGCATTCAGCCCTGCTCCCTGATTAAGACAAAGTTGAATATGTACAAAATAATGCACACTACACTTCTAGTCATCAACGCAAATTTAAAACAAACCTTAATTTCATCCAGTGTGAATCCTCTTCCTGCGCGCAACTTTCTGTGGTACCGAACAGTTGGGCATCTCACTATCGGACGCAAAGGCCCAGCTGCTGGCCTAGGAGCAATGGCACGGGCTTTCTTAATTCTCGTTTGCCTCCTCCTGTATTTTCTGGCAGGTTGATTAAACCAAGTCTTCACAAATCGCTGCCAATCTTTATGGAAATGCCCATTAGGGATCATATTATTTCCTTTGGGCGCCATTCTGGCACTGAAACGTAAGCAATAATAATGTATAGGTTATGGAACCGACCGAGCATATCACCAATCACACCGTAACCTGTGAAGTTCAAATACTAATGAACTACGTAAAATATAATAATGTAACACACAAGTATATTTTAGAATTAATGTATTATACATGTCTTACAGGATGGTAAATATAAAAACGGATTCAGTGCAGCATCAACCTCAACTCCCCTATCAAGCACGAGGCTGGAACCATGGATCAGAGTAAAGTTAAGCAAGTGATTGATAATCCGTGGCAACGCGGCTACAAGTGCTGCCATCTATGAACTGGAGTATTTAGGTTTCTGTGACCGTGCATCGTGAGCAAATTGTGAAATGAGAGAGAAAACCAACAAGATGCAACAGATGTTTATTTTTAACAATATCTCAACATGTTTCGGGCATCATTATGCCCATCT
>Ga0123354_10001639_pt1 | contig 27819 bp, 14 predicted proteins | sample TergutLab28metaG_2_FD_97872 | JGI IMG/M metagenome (GOLD analysis project Ga0123354, IMG submission 97872) | Labiotermes labralis P4 segment gut microbial communities from Petit-Saut dam, French Guiana - Lab288 P4 | ecosystem: Host-associated > Arthropoda: Insects > Digestive system > Gut ... | reverse complement strand
TTGTACCACAAGCTATAAACACAGTCTAGTGCTCTTGAGGATGGGAGAAATTATCGCCCGAAACATTCTGAGCTGATTGATATTGTTAATAAAATTATTATTGTTGCATCTGGTTGGCTGTTTATGTTATTAAATTAGGAGATATTAGGTGACTATGGCATAGGCTGTGAGTATAACAATGAAACGAAATGTGACGCCATGTATTTGTTCTGGTAGGTACTTACGGATGCTTCAGAGAATCCTGCTGCTCCCATCATCACAGAGTTGCGAGTTTCTCTAAAACATCAGTAAGTATCTACCAGAATAAATTACGCCACATTCAATAGACGGCTAAACTCTGCAGCGAACTGAAGAATGAACTATTACTTCAATCAAGCACAAAGACCGGTATTGTGTAACAAAACAGTATTAATGGAGGAACTTCTGAAATTGCGAGAATGAAACGTTAAATCAACATTCTTCAATACAGGACAAAGTTTTGACCCATTTTAAATATTAATAAAGAAATTCGTATCCAAGTATCCCTTACTAACATACACAGTATGTAAATACAAGTATAAATTAGCATAACTTTATTGCAAATGGTGAAAACAATCGTAACTCAGGGCAACAGACTTCCGCTGGATCCTTTAGAGCTTGTTGACGTCGGTTGAATTAATTCAGTTCCGCACGACACAAACCTATTCAACTTTCAGCTAAGCCGAACTCAGAAGGCTGTATGAAGAAAGAAATAGGAAAACCAACACTGTGAAATAAACCAATAATTTTACAAATGGAGACAAAATCTAATCCGTGATGGTGAATACAAAGTTTGGATCAATAATGCCTTCTTCCACATGTCTAAACATTCAAAGCACAGGCTTTATTATATGCACCAACAAAATGAACACTACAAATGCTGCATTTTCAGTCGCAGTGCGCTGACCTGTTCTATGTGATTCTTATATTCAACAGCCAGTATTTCCTAACACACCATTAAAGGACGGGTTCTTCAAGTGGCTGTACACTGTATTCTTCAGTACGAAATGAACCTTGAAACTTTAATGTAAACAAGTAATCATTTTCCTACCCAGGATGTAATAAGCTGTGAACGTGATACCGAGGATAGCAGTGTATACATTTTTCAAAGACACATTCATATAAGCAACCATATGTAAAATATAATAATAGTGAAATAATACAAATAATATTAATATTGTCCAATTATTTATAAAATTACTGTTCCGCTAATTAGAACACTTAGGTACTCTGGGATTAAGACATGCTCCTGACTGATGAACTGGGTTAGGTTATAAACTTCATACATGTTACGTATTAATTTCAAACAACAATACGAGCTGTAGCAGAATCACGAGTTTTACGCTCTAGTAACATGTTAGCTAAGGCACTACAGGATACGTACTTTGGTTTTGTTAGAACTGAGTTTTATGGAATGAGCTTCGCTGTTGCCTCAGAGTGTACATCAAACTGAAGTAGAGAACAAGCAAGGGGACACTATTGTACCGGCACAAGAAGAAAATATTTAACAAGTGCCCAGTAGTAGAGAGGTTAAAAAAACAGAAAAAAAAGGATCTGGAAACACCACAGAATATCGACTGGTATCAATGTGAATATCAAATTATGCAGAATATATGTCGATGGGAATGCTCTGGGTATCAGCACTGTTAATCGAAAAGCGAAAAAAAAACAATGTTGACGCGGTTTCTACCTATTGAAAAGACACTTGGCTACACGGATCGTGTTTCCAGTCAAAACGCGAAATACTAAATCAAATAGAAAAATAATAGAGCGGTATTTTTTTGCGGTTCGTTTTTTCGCCACACACTGAAATAATCAAAATATTTTCTAGTTTGGAATCCGGAGAGAAATACTGGTTACTAATAAGCAGTCTCAGACCATCTACTGTAGGCACTCATAGCCGCATGATTTCGTCACACAATTCAACGGCAGAACGGAGCATACAATAATTAATTTAAAAAAACAGGTGATAATCACAAGATTGAATATGAATGTTTAACCTAATAAATGTCGAGGAGAGGCCGAAACGTGTGGCAAGTAACACCGTAAAGGAATAAAGAAAATAAGCGTATAATAAAATCCTCTAGGACACAGAGATGGTGCTATAAATTATACACACCATCTCAAACACCTAAAGGATTTTCCTATATTTGACTAGACGCTGTTTTTCAACTTCATAATTTATGTAACCTCGAATATTGGGGTGCCTTGTGAGTGAAATGTAAAGGATGTGGATTGTTTCATAATTTCATTTACCTGGAGGGACTGAGGACAAAAGTAAAAAAAATATATTTAATGGAATCGGTATCAATACCGACACATAAACTGAAGACCCGCATAATACAAAACAAAAATTGCTGACATCTCGACCACGATACTCTTTAAAACGGATATGAAAATCAGTTAATTACAAACTGAAATGTCGGAAAGCATAGAAAATTTGTAGGACAGTGAAGAGTGGGCAGGTGTGTTGTCGAGGATAGGCGGAAAACACAGTGCTGTGGCAGGAGGGAATATTCCGCAAACGCGAACGATAATTACACTGGCAGTCTAATAAATACTAATTCAAACGTAAAAAAACTGCAATTTTTTTCAAAAATATTATTTTCAAAGTCAGCAGTGTTATTTGTACATCGCGATATAATGTAGACGGATTTTAAGGTGGATCAGAAAATATCACTGCTGTTCTCTGCTGTGTCAGTGTCGTAAAAAAGTTTTAGTCATTATAATAAAATGTTTAATAACTGAATGCCGATCGATTACTCCACTTGTCAGCTCCCACTAGAGGAACCTAACGGTAACACATGGCAAAAGGTGATAAAATTATTAAGGCGTCATTATCAGCAGCCGGCAAGTCCTTTGTGGCCTGAGGCCAAGTAGGATATTGTACTAACCTGTCATATTCTTCACCTCTTTCCTTCTACACTTCATTGTTGTCTTCGTTTTTAGTGCAGAAAGAAATACACTTACTAGCGGGTACGTTTGTTGCTTCACTTCGGGGCTCTCTATTTCCTACATCTCGTTGATCTCATATGAGAACTGTCAGTGTTTGGGCAGTTTGTGAATTGCGAATACCTCTGCTCATTATTAGCGATATATTCCTTCCGTGTCGAATTTGAATCCTAATCTTAATGACTGTAATAATGCGCAATTAGTAGGCATAAGGCACCGACTGCTGAACTAATATACTGAATTCTAATTTTGCGATATAATTCTGAAATAAATTAGTGGTGAACATTTCCACACTTACACGCCTGGCATTGCTGGAGTTCTGAAAAGAATCGGTTCAACTGAAAAGTATTCCTAGACATAAGTTAGATTTGACTTTGCAGCATATGAAGTGTTTGTTAAAAATATCAGGCTATTTTTAAATAAAATATGGAATTATCGTTGAATTCCCTCTTTTAGCCGTGATAAGTGGGTTCCTGTCACCACAGGATGATAAACTGGTGGCAAATTACAAAACCGTAATTATGAAATTACTCTATCCATAAAAAATGATAGATCGTCAAAAAATAAGCGTGTTTTATATTGAACTCAGGTGATAGTATAATCGTGCTGCCTTAAGTGCCGAAAGTTATGTTAATCATAATATAAAAATAGCCTGCCGAACAAAATAAGCACCGATTTTACGTCATGCTCCTATATTACGCTTTATATACGGTGGTAAAATCCTCGTGGGAGTAAAGAGCAAACATTCTGTGTCTCTTGAATTTGAAGAGACAAAATACATATCTTACAAACAGATGTAGACAATGAAGTTAATAAATTATAATTTTAATCAAACTTTGGATATATTAGCCCGTAAAACGTGTCTAATGATTGAGACGTGAACATGTACAAGGTGGTGAAAAAATGATTTGATACTCTAAGTTTAATATATCCCCATAGTCAAGCGACCTTTGTTCCATTCTTTGCAGACCATACATATTTACAGAGAGAGTAAGTAGTTGAATCATAACTGGCAAGGGAGAAGGCGAAGTACCAAGCTTTGAAAAAAATGCCCCAGTATCACTAGTTCCATCACAAATGTAAAATTTACTGCACTTATTTGAACCACCGCAATACTACGTTCAGCCCCTTATTTCAAAGTGAGTATAAGTTTTGGACATGCCACTTTATTTCGACATCAAATTCGCGCCTAGTTCTACGTACAATGAAAATATATACCACAAGCATTATTAATCTGAAAAGACAGGATTAAATATTTCACGCACATGTATTATCTGCTACATATTAGGCACCGTCCGAATACTGCTGCCGATAATTTGCTGATGCGTTATTTTGCAGCAACAAAACAGTCGGACGGGTTTTATATCAAGGCATTTGATCCATTTCCCGCCTCTCTCTGTAATACAGAATTTTCATAGCTCAACAATGGACGAATGACGGAATCGCACAATATGCGTCAAGTACAGATTCCATGAAACGCCAATTTTATCTCCTGGAAACACAGAATGTTAATTTTCCACGTGCACAATGATGGTCATACGATAACAGACGCCACTGTCAGCCTTCAGTGAACTGATGTCCAGTGCCTTGATGCAGATGAGGCAGTCACTATTTCATGTTCTGCACATCCCTTCTTCGGTCCACAGGATCAGACCCTCTGATACAAAGGGTGATCGGGGAAACACAGTAAATAATCTCGCACGTACCTCACAAACTGTGTGATGTGTATTCCGTGTGACAATTTTCGAAACGCCTTTCCAAAGTCCACAACGCTTCAATAGCTTTGTGCAAATAAATTGGAATGCAACGGTATTACACTACAGTCTTAAATCCTCCCTTTTCACACTGCATATATCTGTTGCCCAACCATCATTTTTTATATTTTTGTTGTTGTTACACCGTGCATGTTGTCGAGTTATTAAATTATTACACCAACAACTGCACATACATAAAATTTATAAAATTTACACATTAAAACATTAAAAACGCTCCGACATGTTTCGGTCCTATGACCATCATCAGGGAGCTATATCGTCCTTGCTAAAGTCACACTATAAAAAGTCACATTAATTTCGTTGTATCAGTTGGGTATTGTGGCAGCATGCCGTGTTGTGTAATGTTATGTTGCGAAGAGTGCCCTGCTACGGATGTGCAGTCTGTGCTTCGTTGCTTATCACGCAACGAAGCAAAGAATTGCAACAAAACTGAACCACGTGAGTAGGCAATATGAGTTCAGGAATCTCAGACTGTTTATTTGGATACATTATGTGTAATATTCCACTCTCAATATGCTTTGCGAAGACGACGATGACGACGACGACGACGATGATGATGATGATGACAACTTGTCCTCATTAATAATTCAGTATAAACTTGCAGTGAAATTGGGATCCAAATGGAAAACTGGAGACAAAACATTGAAATGAATTACGTGTTCGTACAAAGTGAACGTTAAATAACCGCTAGACAGATCATCTGTCACCTCCTGTTCTAATTAATTTGCAGGTTATGCCGGCTCATGAAGAACAAAATAGGTCTTGTATAGATACGGAATGAGCGGAACTTTACTTAATTAAAACTGCGACTTTGGTATACTTGCACAGCGAACGACATATTTGTGTCCCCATTTTTATTCAGAATTTATTGCCTTCTGTTCTACCTATAAGAGCTTAGTGTCGTTACTCGGTCTGTAGGTTCTCCTTTGCCGGTCCAGGTGCAGCACACTGAATGATAGCAAGTGTCTTCTATTCCTATCCAGATCACTAAGACAAAGGAGGAAGAAAAGTGCAAGCATGTAACTTCCGTATATTGACTGATGATGGAAGATGGTGGCGATTGTGACTAGTGATTGTGATGGTTGTGTGTTAATGATGGCGGTAATGGTGGTGGTTGTGATGATGATGATGATGATGCGCTTATTGAAGGTGGTGAAGGTGAATTTAATAATAAAGGTGGTTGTGGTGGAGAAGGAACTTCCAGGCTCCATTTTTAGGGTAAAAACTGCAACAACAGGGTGATCCGAAACATGGGTAAACACTTGTCAGAATACACAGTTTCAAAAACCAGAAACAACAATGAACTCCACACCTTGAAATTATCAAATCTGGTACTAATCTAAATGGTCGAAATTAGCATACTTTTATTATCTCGATACCTTATCGCAATATAACTGCATTGGGCCTCGTTTGTCCAAGAATAATATACACCTCCCACATTTTAAGGAGGTCTTCTCTCTCTATTATAACTCTAGCTCTTTGCACTAACACGTAAACTTACAGTACACAAATTTAATATTAATGTTATCGAATATAAGGCTCAACAAGAAACGTCTGTCGGAGTAGTCCCAGTCGCAGGAAACCCCAGATCGTGGTACAAGCTACATACAACATACTCCACATAATGTGCTATTTCGAACATAAATATTGTGCAACGAATCTTGAAGCGTAACAAATCATAAGGGAATCGGAGAGAATCTTCTTGTGGCTACGATCACAAATTTTATTATACGGGTCGCCACAGACAGTTCAGGTAAAGCACGATTGTTTGCGGTTCTTATAAATCCTTATAATAAAACCAACTAGATGCACTAATTTCTCAAATTTGTTTTTGGAATAAAACTCCACATGTTTCGGACAGTTCCTCTGTCCATCATCAGGAGTTTTTCACTGTATACACAGCAATGGTGTATGTTATATAGGTCTGCTCGCAAGCTGTCAGCAAACCTATATGACATATGCCACTGCTATATGTACGGTGCAAAAACTACTTATTATAGACAGAGGAACTGTCCGAAACATGTAGAGTTTTATTCCAAAAATAATTTTGAGAAATTAGTGCAACTAGTTGGTTTTAGTATAAGGATTTTTCATAATGCACGGTCATCTGAACGTCAAGTGTTTGCGGCTGTACATCCGATTTAATCATTTCGTTCTGTGGAAAGCATAATCGAAATGTAGATGTGAGAAATCGGCTTGTGCGGTATTTTAGGTGTATTACCAACACACAGACCAGTGTATGTTTTGTGGCATTGCATAACACAGGCAAACGATGCTCGAGAGATAGAGAAGGATCCATGGGCGGTGAGATCCCATTCATCTGGGTCAAAGTGCCGGAAAAGGCCGACAGTTAGGGCAACATGAAGTGTATGCAAAACGATCCATATACAACTGACAGCACATAGCTTTGTCATCTACACTCGTTTATTCATTCGGCCTTATTTTAAACATCTTGTTCTAAGTGCTTTGGCTTATTCACAAAGTAAATTGTAACTATAGACAAAACGTTCGTCGCTTACTGGTATATTAGTTTCATAACTGGTATAGTCCTGAGAGCAATTCTGTCCGACGCAAGAAACAAACGAACAAGTTATCACACTACGGCACTCATATCACCGGAAAAGTTCTGTATATCTTTATCTTATTATTATTTTGGAAAATTTACCAATTTAATCCAGTAATTTAATGTTACCCACTTCATGCGAGCGCTGTTGTTTTGACGGAGGAGAATTCTGCTTCGGTGCTTATCAACAAAGCTTACATTTCGTGTATCAGTTCACGTTATCTTGATTCACACGCGATGTCTGTCTCTAAATTTCTTTCATTAACATTTGACACGTTTCTAGCGTCACAAAATAACACCCAACATCCAAATGTTCATAAAACATTCGCCTGACTGCAAATCACATTATGGGATTTTACTCCAACTAAGTTTAATTTCCTTCGAATATTTATTTTTCTTGTTAATAAATGTTCTACCGTAATAATACAAAATGTATGTTCACTATTAATTAAACCTTTTTATAACATCTTCGTATTTAATTTGTAACGTGTTCTTGCCCAGGGGTATGAACGCCGTAGCGTGAAGTTGCTGACGTTAAAAACAAATAGAGTTAAACTTACTCTTCCTTACCGGCCATTATGGTGTTGACATGGACTAATGTACCTTTACCTTTACAGGGATCAAAAGAACTTATTAGCTTACGAAAACGGTGGCTGTTAACGCAACGGATATGTTGCAACTCTAGGTGGTGTATCGACCGGTGTTTAATGGTGGAATGCATCGGAGCAAAGTGCCTTTACATCCATGGTTAATAAAGAAAAAAGAGTTTTATTTACAAATTTGACATCTTCATGACTTAAAAATGGTTGTGGGATATATCATGTGATTTTTTTTTTCGTGATATTTACTGCAACGTCACGATATTCTGATATTAAAGTTTCATGACGTCATTGTGTTCAGAGCTAACAAGTAAGACGATATTTGATGATGTATCCGCATAACGATCACAGAGAAGTGTCTCAACATGTGTAATAATTTTCCAGACTGCAAACGTTATGCTACAAAATACCTCCAAAATAAGATTCATATCATAATGTGGACAGATCTGTTCAGAGGAAGAATATTTTCCCTTAACACGGAAAAAGAGGATAGTGTATAATAAAACCCTAAAATAAAAATCGCAGGCAATCTTACTATCGAGTAAATCGGGCTATGACCTTGCTGCAAAAAGATGCACCTAGGAATATTTTTATTCTAACAGCAGTGATGACACAGTTTAAAATCTTCCGCGATATTACGTCATGTTGACTAGTAAACAGTTGGCGCCCTTTTAAAGAATAGCGACTACTACATTTTTAGAGCTTAAGATTCAAGCAAATTTAGTGAAATGTTGACTCTGAATAAGTTACTACAATCGTTCGAAACGTCGGCAAATATGAACCAATCAACAGGGAGTGCCGTGGCACAAACCTGAAAACTTCAACATCTGAAACAGAATTGCGGGCAAGATACAATTTTTACTTTTCTTTACGTACCGATTGGTACCGCACAGCAGACTGTAAGTGAAGAAGACACGTGAGCAAAGTGTGGATGTAAACGTGAAGTGTTTTACTGCACAAGATTGTACTGCTGCTTCCATCCTGACATCTTTAAAAACACACACCACACACACACACACACACACACACACACACACACACACCACACACACACACACCACACACACACACACACAAACACACACAAACACACCACACACACACACAAACACACCACACACACACACACCACACACACACACACACACACACACACACACCACACACACAAGCTCAGATACTTCAAGAGAAGGGAAATTTCTTCACACACTTCCATTAGAGATCATACATCTTATTATAACATTTAAGTTGTTCTTACTAACATGCACAACAGGTAACTGAAGAATAAGAACCAACTAGACGCTACTTATTATTTTACTATACTTCTTATAGGCTCAACACTATTCGCCCACTACTATGCCCATCATCAGGAGCTCACGACTATAATGTGATTACCGCATTAGTCTTCTCGTTCTTTGGTTGCTGTAGGTGGGAAGTTAGGTGCGGTTAGGCTGGAGTAGTGTCCGGGTTGCAGGCTATAACCTGCAGCCCGGACACTATTTGCGTGTTTAATGAATAAAATTGTTTGCTGGAAAAACAAAACTCTGGCACTTGTGTGAAACTACAAGACCGTATCACAATATGTTTCAGTTTGTTACTGAGACAATAAAATTAGTTTGTTTCTCCTGGATTATGACGTCGGGTAATCTAGCATAATATTATCATCAATATTTTGTAGAAAAATACGCTTTCAGTGTGAGGGTGCCAGATTGCATTAAATCTCACTGAAACGTTCGTAACCACCTACGAGATTACAGGGTGACAAAGTCATTACTTGCTGACGGATATGCATTATCATAGACAGGCTTGTCAAACTTGCTAATACATTGTAAACTTGTGTACAGCGTATAGTCGAGATACTTTGCTGATACAACCTCAGGTGGAAAAATGAGAAACTTTCTAAATATATAGTCTAAAATACTGTAATCAAGATCTGTGCGTTACCCAAGTCTCGTGGTCTGTTACTGAAATAATCCACTTTCAGAAAACACATCTGCAGCGGGTTTAACTGACTCTCACATATGTTCGTACTGAACAGCAATTTCTTCAAGGAAAAGAATCAATCACTCTTTAAGTCACGGGCAATTAAGAGAAAAACAATCTTATTCATCGAAAATTATACACCAATAGCATGTAAAATTACATATTTTTATATTTGGGGAAAATACAAAAATTATTTATGTACGTGTATAAAATAAACTATCGCTTTTCCATCACTTTAAAAAGGAGCTACTCCCCCGACCCTTTAACATAAGCATAATGATGACGACATTTATGGGCATTTCCACGTAACTCATAATGCAATTCTTTTAAATATTAAAAGATTTTTCATTCAATTTTCCGTTCAGCAAACAAAACACGAAGAACCACTTTAAAAAATCCTTGATATCCAGTCTTCTAATTATTCGAAAACTAAGCTGTAAAACTGAGGGCCTTAAAAGGACACGTCACATAATATGTCGTTCCCTGCACCTGTGTGTGCTACGCCCACCTGACAAATTTTGTAATTACTTCCCTAAGCACATTTTCAATATCTGCTACAATATTTTCTAGACTGCCATGCTTACAATTCCCCCTTTGCCCAAGACACAAAGTTCTCCACCTTTTGTGTGTGTATATATGTGTGTGTGTGTTTGTGTTCAGGTGCCCCTCTTCATGTCCACCTCTCTCTCCTCACTTCCATTAATTCCAGCAAATATCCTGTAGCCGGCCTGCTGCTACAGGAACTGCACTGATTTATAGCCTTTAATTTCAGTGGCGTCGCGGACTCCCGACAAGCTTTTATCCTCACCTGACTGCGCTTTTTGAAAAGCGACAATATATCGAGTTTAAATCTTCCATCACTGCGCTCTTTATTAATGGTTCACGTGTTTCATGCTTGTGTTCTTTGAAATCTGAGTACCCCAAATAGACGGGCGATTTTATATACGTCACAAACCTAAACGTTCGACTATAAGTTCAGGATATTGAAAAACTGTGATGACAATTTAATGAAAATGTTAAATCCGCGACGAGTAGGAAAAGTAGTATCGCTGTGTAATTAGTTTCCAGTCCAATAAGAATTACGTGTTTAAAGTTTTCAGAGAACCCGAAACACGTAGGCACGTATGAGGCACATAAAGTCTTCATCATTATAAACACCTAAAAATTGTACCACTTTTATAAATTACCTTCAATATTTTTAAATTTAACTGAAGAATAAAAAAACCAACTAAATGCCACTTATTATTTTATTGTACTTCTTATAGGGTCAACATGTTTCGGGCATAGTAATGCCCGAAACATGTTGACCCTATAAGAAGTAAAATAAAATTATAAGTTGCATCTAGTTGGTTTTTTATTCTTTAGTTATCACAATGATGCACGGTCCAATAAACGTAAGATTTTAAAATTTATTTGTTATTCCAATTATTCGTACAAATAAATTTAGGTTATCTGAAAAAAGAATACCAAAGACCGGATTCGAACCTACAAGGAACGATACAATAGCAGGCAGTAGAAAACTGAATATATACAATGACAATCCTCGCGGTACTCACAGCTCACCAAATGTTATAAAGGAAGGTCAAATAAATTAATGTAAACTGGGACATAATTAAAATAATAAAGGAAGGAGTTCTAAAAACAAAACTTGAAGTTATCACTATGAAGACAGAGAGACAGACAGGATAATATTAAAATTGTTCTCAAATAAACAAGCAAAGGTGTACAAGTCGAATTCTTTTGCAACAAGGACACGTCTTTGGGAGGAATACACCGAAGACTGTTGAATTTTTGTTTATCATAAAATAAAGGAAAACCTGTGACCTTCTAAGATGCAATTAGCTTTTTAGTTTGTCAGGACTAAATCTGCTTCGCAATTAATAATCCGTTGATCAGTGTCAAGCAAAGAACTGATTGTAACTGAAAGCTTCTGATTACAGAAACAATGGAAACACTCGTTAAGACCTACAAGATTATTTTCTTAGTATTTCTAAACCACACACATGACAAAGTAGTATAAGAAATTCATACTTGTGTGTCAACTAATATATCCAACAAGATGCAACTATACACAGCTTATTTTATGTTTAAACTGTGTACAGTTGCATCTTATTGGATATTCATTGACACAGAATTACGATGCACGGTCCCATGAACATAAAAATCATACTTGTGCTTTTAAATGTTCATAAACTGTGTCACAGACAGATATTTTAATTAACTAACTTTTAAATAACTGAAATACCGAAGGTCGCAGGGTAATAACAAAAACCCTCTTTAAAATTTACGGGCGAAAAGCGGAACATTTTCTGTCTGAGGACAAACTCTTCCCAACAAATCCTACAAAAATATATTTGGAGGTACAAAACGATTACGTCTTCGGAAGGTTAATTTAGAAACATTTCTTATAAAGCAGTCATATTTTTGTGTTATGTGCTATGAAATAATAGATGGCACTTCACACTACTGGCATATGTTTGGCCCTGAATGAAGCTAATGCAAGTGCTGAGATTTTCATGTTTTGTACGATGGAACTCGATGAAGTTTGGTAGAAATTTGCGTGGTAATGGAGAAGCCTCCTGCCTCCATGTTCAGAATTGAAGCTAACCCTAAAGATGCTGACAACACATTCCAACGATGCGTTGGTAAATTTGTACTAGACTACATTGCTACATTTCGTGGAGACAAGTAATCTTCATGAAAATACTGTTGACCTTGACGTTATTTAATTACAAACCTTTCCGGTGGCATTTTGCCATATTAATTAATGTCGTCTTACTGCTTACGGCAGCACTCGGTTACTTTCCTTCTGGACTCTAATATCATGTGCAAAGTCTTAGAAAAATCTGCCCCCTTTATTGGGGTAATATTTTTATAGGATATAAAATGAGAAATTTTGCGTGAAAGTATTTTCTTTCGTTTTTAGGATCGATCGCCACAGCGAATAAGGCACTGTAGTTAGGTAAATGAAATTTTGAACAAAGAAACGACAAGACAATGCTTAGTAATGTAACAGCAATTACGATTTTTTAGTGAACAAATAAAATTTGGCAACTGTGTGAAACTATAGTAATATATCACGCCTTTGACAGCTATTGATAGTGTGACAGTAACGCAAGAACGAAATAAACAAAACAATGTGAGATTTGACGCCCTTACACAAGTGTTACTGCAGGTTCAAGTCTCATAGAGAACTACCTCTTTCGGACTAAATGGTCCTGAGAACGAAGTGAATAGAAACCCTCAAAACGTTGGTAACTAATTACCCATAAGATCGGTGTGAGGAAGTCGAAGACGTGAATTCTAAACAATAATAATACTAACAGGCTTTTACAAATAGACGTCTGGGGAAAAGTAAAGTATATTGTGTTACTAGTTGCGCTCGGAATGCTGCTAGTCAATTTTTGGAAGGAATGTATGCTAAGAAAGAATTTGTACTTAAGACATAAGGAGAATTGTAATAGTTTGCAACGGGTCAGTAATTCAAATTTACGTGACAAGGCAACAAGGAATTCAGTTGGTAAGTGATCTGAATCTTTACATGTTCTGTATTGTTTATATGTTGGTGTTGGTATTGTGTTAATTTATGGCCTCATTTGTAGCACCAATAAACATTGTGCCTTACGCGGCTTAGTGGTTACGTGTGTGTGTGTGTGACAGAGAGAGAGAGGGGGGGGGGAAATACTGGTTGTCGCATTGAAGCAGATGTACTGAAATTGCGTGGGAATTATGTAGAAGTGAAAAGGCTAACTTATGATTAATGATATTTGTATTTTTCTTCTTTCAGATTATTTATACAATTTGAGTGACAAACTTAACTTAAACGCACTCAGTGGTTCAGGCTCTTTTATACAACGTTTATAAAAGCTCAACCCAAATCCCCTTTCTTATACGGAAATGGAAACGTCTCTAACGCACGTACTGGACTTCACTCACTGTACTTTTCCTGATCTCGTGGAATCTTGTCCGTGCCCTTACATTATGTTGTTCTAACACACTAACTAGCACACAACTCATGCTAGGAGCACATGTCACGTGGTTTTTCTTGTTTACATTTTAATGACGGATTCGAGAGTGTATAAATAGGTAAAGCAATTCATACACAGGCCTGGACAGGCCGTTAGGTCTCCCAGAATTTCTAGACATACAGCACATGATGGTGGAAAGGTTGTCAGTCTCAGGCAATGGTCGCCTTTATCCCCCAAGGGACACCCCCTGGTATTCATTAATGCTAGAGGCCAGGTAGATACCACAACCTTAGTACTGTCGGATGGACTGCCAAAAAAAATCTAAATAACCGCATCGGGAATTGAAACCTCAACTTTCTGGCTTACAGCGCAGTGTCGCAACCAACTGACCCAAGGTATAACCCAAGAATGTGTAAAAGTATTCGTAATATTTCATTTCGTTTTCCTGGAAAATGAACAGAACCGAAGAGGCGTACCTTCATGCATCTACTGAGTAACAATTTCACATTCTGTGTTGAGATTTTAGAAATAGTCCTGTGAGTAAATATAAATAGCACTGCTTCTGATAATGCACTTATTTGGAGTATTCATTAATTTATCCATTCATTCACTTTTATACCTCTATCTTTACATTTGTTTATATTTTATTCATTCATTCATTCACTCGTTCATTCATTCATTCATTATTGGTTTACTCAAGACGCGGTTAATGTCTAAGAGCATAAGGACGCTCTACGACGCTGAATGACGAGCGGCACCAAAAAACATGGCTCAAACACCAGTGTTCTTGGCTCATATCGGAGAGGTGCTTGGATCGAAGTGTGCGGTGGATCCTGATAAACTGAATTTTTTTCGTGGCTTCCCACCGCAACTTTGGACAAATCTTGGGACAGTCCCGAATTAGACGTTTTTTCCCTTTTACATCATTTTTAATTCATTATTCGTCAGTCACATCTTACCTCTCCACCATGTTTACAGATTAACGGGCCTAGAAAGATGTGAAAAGAAGTGCTGTGTTCTGGTGTTCCGAAAAATCCGACATCTGCCTGAAGGACACAAGGAAAACCAAGGAAACTTCCATCAGGATAGCCGGTCTGCTGACCGAAGTTCGTAGAGGAATGAGGGTTGCGGATTACTCGCCTGCGAAGCTCGAGGCGTGAGATTCGGAAAGGTGCGAATAGGGAATGTCCCTTTTGTCATGTCTCTGAACACGACAGCTGTCACGGGATGTACCGGCGAACGCAGGAATTCTATTCGATAAAGATACCGTGTTCAGGGGAAGGATAAAATGGACACACTGTATATTAAATGTACATACGCAAGTACAATGGAAAAACGGCTAAATTAATATGCGTTAATTATTATTTGAAAAGCCCACAAAAATGTAGTATATCACTGTGTCAGACTTAAACGTACGGTCATATTCTGAGTCAATATTATTATAGGGTTTGCTTAATTGGGTACGGATGCAAACACATATTGGGTATGCATGCATGCACACAAACACACAAATCCACACGTAAATGGAGGTTAAACGTGCACACAGGTCCTGGGTAAATATTATCACAGCCTTTGCTTAATGGAATACATATACACACATGCATTACGTATGCATGCATACACACATTCATATAAACCGTCATGCCTATGGAAGAAAAGAAAAACTGGTAATTGGAAATGTTTTATTCCCCACGCATCACTCTTAAATATACACCCGGACACTAGGTCAAAATTATTATAGTGTTCTCTGAATTGGTTGTACATATATAATTACATACATACTCGTACGTACATACATTACATTACATTACACATGCATGCACACATTCAGGTCTACATGCATCCACGAAGACAGGAGACAGGCAAATTTATAACAGCTATACGTAATGGAATTATCAGAAATAAAAAATATTATTACCAACGTGTCAGTGGACCGGTTATTATTACAGAATTTGCTGCAAGAAAGAAGAGTCCTGAGTGCAAACACCCTTCAGATATAGGCCTGAAACATTCACATGTATTGTACTCACGGAATTAAAACCACAAAAATTCCGCAGTTTGGGTAGGCGGTAGAGTTTCGAATCAAAACGTGGTTTCACTCATAGGAAAAAAAGCAGCAAGCCTGTGGTCTGCCAAGTGTGTGTGTGTGTGTGTGTGTGTGTGTGTGTGTGTATGTATATATTTCAGAACTGTGGAAAAAAATGCAACTTCATGCGCATATATTGCGCACATGTGGAATGGTTGCAGCAGCTCACATTTACCTCGCAGCTATAATGGAGCCCTCCTAGGCAGAGGAATCAGTTTCAGTACTATCCCATCAATGTGGCATTTGTGGTCATATAGAACCGCACTCATTACAGTTTCCTTGCGGCCATGACGTCATACCTGATAGTGGTTCAATTTTCCACATAGCTTATCAAACGTCCCACCCCTCTTTCACCTAGTGGCCGGTCGAGTATGTGTAAAGCTTTATTCCCTGTCTCCTATCCGCCTTCATGTCATACTGCACAATTACATGAATAACTTAATTTTTCATTCCCCAAATACTGACAATACATTTCACGGAAAATGAACTTCGTCACTGATACAAAGCCTTCATCTCGCCAGGCGTCGGAAACAGGCTGACACAGCGCGCCAAGATCGATAATGTGTGAAGCTTGGGAGTAATGTTCCTGATATCCTTTGTAAAAGGCGTCCGGGACAGCTCAGTCAGTATAGTAACTGGTCTAAATGTTGGGTGATAAGGCATCGGGGTTAGACTGTCTGCCTATAAAACTGATACCTAAAGTTCTTTATTGGACGTACAGTGGCCTGGGCGTCCAGATGATCTTTCACCTAAACCTCATTCTCGTGTATCTTCATGGCGGAATGCATAACCGTCTGAATCCATGGGCAAGTTATAAAGCATTAGAACTCGCCATTTTATCCTAACACTGTACTTCTCTTTCGCGTGTCCCAACAGATTATTTGATTAAAAAGCTTTAAGTGATGTTTCTTTGTAATGGACAGAGAATTTGTTCTCTAAGAGGAAGTGTTTGATATATATAATGGTAAAGCAATCCCATTACAGGCCTGGGCAGGCCCAGAGGGTTCCAGGAGGTTGATGCTCCCAGATTTCAAGACATTCGCCACATGAAGGTGGTAAGGTTGTCAGCCTTACGCACCGGTCGCTTTTACCCCACAGGAAATATTCCTGGTACTCATTTCTGTTAGAGGCTGAGTCAATCCCAGGGCCATAGTGCGGCCGGAAGGATTATGTCAATGAACAATTCCATGACATCATCGGGAATCGAACCCGCGACCTTCCGCCTTGTAGCGCAGTGCCTCAACCAACTGCGCCACCGCGTACCCCGTTTAATATATATATATGCAATTTCAATGAATTTCAATATTTAAAGGGTTTAAGCGCCTTGTGCAGAAAGTCCTCTAATGTTTTATACTTAAACGTCCTCAGCCAAAAGCTCTGTAATTCCCTCTACCGTCATACCTGTCTCTCTTAAATACAGGCTATATTTGTAGACCAGTTTCTCCTGTAGCGCCATACCAAATTTCATACACTACATTCATAGCCGTGCTATTAATTTCTCTCCACTGCAAATCAGCGGTCTGATATATGGGACATGGCAGATATTTGGACAAATATCCATTATATACACCATCACTTCATACTGAACAACAAACGCAAAAAGAATTTGAATTTCGCACGATTCTGGGTCTGAAGCTTGCCGTGTTATGACACACGATACTGCCTGTTCAGTTTATAAATTTACTGGCTTTACGGAGAAACCTACTGCCCTGATCTGTAAGGTGGAATAATTCGTCCGAAATGTCTGTAAATTGCAACAATACTAAAAAAATCGCATCCCACAGGTTGGTATTTTCCTGTGAACCAACAAAGTGTAGCTTCAGCTCAAATCCGATATTTCCAAAGTTCTTGCAGAATACAAGGTTTAAGTCATAAAAGGTCATCTGCGTAAAAACTTTCGCTTGACAATCTTCCCGCAAAGGAACTGAAAGAATATTTCCTTCCTCGAATATTATTCAAAATTTGAGGATTTTTTAAAACTTCTATTTCCTCTACACTGTCGGGTTGTAGAAAACACAATGCCGAATAAACCATTCACAGCCCCCTGACGACTAGGTGTATCACCTTCTGTCACATTAAGAATTCTGACTTTTCCGACACCTAATATTTACGTGTTGTGTATAAATCTCAAAATAAACATGAATTACTGCCCTCATGTTCTTCGTAACACACGGACTGTGTTCTCTGCGAGGTATAAACTGAAATTTTTATATAATCATGATGAACTCTTTGTCCAAAATACTCCCTGCAACACTCAGTAGCTATGAACTTTCCTCGTACACTCAAACAACCATACAGTTACAGAACGCTAATTCATTTACTAGTTTCTTCCGAACTTCTTGCAGTAATTTTAGGAAAGACAGAAATATTGCAAATTTAAAATAGCAAGAAATACTGTGTAAGATTATTGTGACATAATTGTTTCTTCTGATTCAAAAAGAAAAGTTTTCCTTCCCCAAATTTTTCATACAGAATTTCGATCCAATTTATGTAAAATAATTACTGGCACAGGCACTAAACCAAAAATACGTCACACACAATTTCTTCCTTTCAATCCGCCAAGTCATTTATTGAGTTCCAATCAAAGAGTGGCTAACTTAGGCAAAAGTAAACGTTCACAAAGAGACAGTTTGCGACAAGGCTGGATTCAATGGCTTTGCGGAACACCTAACAAAATTTTTTGATATCAAAAAACGGTTGGCAACATTTCTGTTTCAGATGCCAGTCAGTGTACTGAAACAACTACTTATAAGTACTAAGCCCTTATCGACTATTGAGGTCACATAAATTTTATCGTTTATAGAACACGTTTACTGCTACACGTCATTCACTCCATCGACTCCGAATTTTGTGCTAATTACCCTTTTACTCTGTCAGCTCATTCGGTACATGCCCTCGTAATGCTATTATAGTATATACCAAATAAACCTTAGTTCCGTTCGGTGCAAACTGTATTTGGTGCCTTAGGAGGAAAACCGATGAAGTCCACGTTGGTTGAAACATTAGATCTTTTAAGCTATTTCGTTGAGCAGGGAAAACTCCATGCCCATTCGCTAATTATTTACGACGATGCAAACACTTCCGTTTTTGTTAAGACCAGGGAAGTATGTTTGCTGACAGAGAAATCCAATTTTTCTCGAAATGTTTTATGTATTACACTGTACTGCCTGTCACAAAAGTCTGAATTACGGAAAAAGAGGCAAGAAAACCTGAGATTGGACGGAGTGGAAGGCAATTGGACTTCTATCAACTAGCTGTATATTATAAAGGATTTATTACAGATAATATTTCGAATCTTAATTTAATATAAGACTACGCCGGACCTTGGAATACCGTATAGTCTCGAATCTAATCCGCACTAGTTTTTGCCGATTACTTAAACGAAAAAAAAAGTTAGTTCGCGGTTCGAATCCGCACCTTTCCTTCAACTACCCCTTGCCTACAAGGCAGACTGATTGAATAATACTGGATATTACCAATGCTTTAACCGTTATCCGACTAACGCGTAGAGTGTAAAGTGGCCACTTAACTGCCAGCGGTACAAACGCACCAAAGCTGATAATAGTGACTGGGTGACGGATAACGATTCAGTTATGAGTGATGACGGCGAGTCTGATGAATAATAAATTACAAATATTTTATAATATATTATATATTATAAATAATAAATACAATAATAAATTATTGTATTGCATTGCTCTTACGGCACGTACAGCGGCTCTATTATTTTTAAAAAATCCAGCTCACGACCGCGAATCTAATCCGCACGCGATTCTAATCCGCATCTGATTTTTTAGTCCTCTCAAACTGTAAAAAGGTTGCAGATTAGATTCGAGAATATACGGTATATTGTGGGGAAAGAACCTGTATTTTCTGTTTGTCTTGAACGAGTTCTTCCAAGAAGAATTTCCTAGTAATAAAATGACTTTAAACAACACGCTGACGTGAATTCAAAACCGCAGTTAGTTTGCAGTCTGGTATTTCGGTTAGCAAAATTTGTTATTTTAAATAAAATAATTAGTGATACTGAGAAAACGGTAAAATCGTTATTACGCAATACGCATCGGATTCATGAAAAATGCATGACGACGTATAAGTGTAACATACGAAATTAAGTATCCAAGGAAGAAATATACGTGCGAAAGAAATCAGAAATTTAAATTAAGCTTTACTTGACTCACTCCGTTGTGCAAATTTATAAAGGATCAAGTATTGTCAGTCAGTCACAACAGATATTTGTTACAGAAAACCTATAAGAGCTACATTTTGCGGGTGTTAATTATGCCTAAAGATGGCTCTAAAGCCGTACCAAGTACGTAGCTCCTTTACATTTCCTATATTAACTACGCGTGTTGTTCGACAGATACTTGCTGATTCTCAGTATGAAATTCATGTGGATATTGAAGTAAATCAAACGAGAGAGTTTAACGGATTAATCTGGCTCGACCTTCGAAGTGATGTCTGGTTTCTACAAATTAGTAACCTTTTAAGCAACAACACTTTAAAAATTCCTTTGCTTGCTGAACGGCTGTTATATTCTACACACTTACGCTACTCGACTGATGTTTCTTGGCTTTACTAAGTACCCACGAGCAAATATGGAAGTAGTTCTTAAAATTAGTCCTCAAGCGCATCTTCCATTTTCTTTCAATTTTTTACTCCGTAATTGGTCAAACTTCTGATACTATGTAACATTAGCCAGTGAAAACTTCGTTAAATAATTAAATAAAACAACCTGTAATTCTGTGCTCCATGAAGCTCATGTCGCCATACCTCCAGTCTGCAGCATCCAGACGCTGTTACGCGGTGAGAAAACAATTATAACCTGCGCGCATTCTACGTGGCCATCCACCCAGAGTTTTCTTTGTATTCCAGATCTTATATATTATCCGAAAAAAACAACAATAATATCAACGAATTTTATTAGACATCGTCACTTTTAAACTGGAGCCATAGAGAACGGTTCTCCACACACATACACACACACACACACACACACACAATCACACTTTCTCGCCCAACTAAACGGCGTCATGTTCACAACTCACAATATAAAGTTGCGTTAAACAAAAATTTACAGCAGTCTTTAATTTAGGCTCAAAATATAGTGTCAGCTTTCATTCATACCTTCAATATCTGTAGGGCTAGCACCCAGTTTTATATCGTTCCGTTTTAAAATCTCACCCCCCGACGCGGCTCAGATTGACTGAGATGTGTTTCAGATTTTTCCCACAACATCCGGATAATAACCTAAAATGTGCACAAAGCCGCTTCTTTATTCATGCTTTCAAATTCATTATCAAGCAACCGTCCTTTTCACGCTACACGATAGAAAATATTAAAATCTTCATTGTTAAGCACAAAAATTTAACTTTCACATATCTAAAAGTGTAAATCTAATCCAAACAGACGTGTTTACAACAAAATAAAGCAAACTGTTAGCCTTCAGCAAAGTATTCTTTTGGTCACATCAGCATCAGGTTGTAAATGCGTCTGGGGTGGAAGCAGGAACGTTAAACCCCCGTCAGGCCTATATATATATATATGTTACAATGTCTCCACTACGTTGCATTCTCTCGGAACCCCGTCTGCCTACAAATGAGAGGTATTTAGGTACAGCCATTAAACATATTTCTCCGAAACTTACGTTGCACTTGTAAATAGATTTAAACATCCCATGCTTCATACAGCCTACATCATTAATAACCCTTTAAAGCCTATGATAAATTTACGTTCTAAAAGGTTCAACACACAACACTACAATTTTCACACAGTGCACATTTATGTGTTTTGTGTGGCTCCCTGAACAAACAGTAATTATGCGTTTGTCCCTACACAATGTTAACTGACGGCGTTTTACTAACCAGAAGAACAGTGTTTATTGAGCGGTACGAGCCGAATCTTTAAATGTAAATACAGCTTATAATAAATTATATATACCAATTCTTGCACATAAATTGTACAGAATAAATTATCCACAAACAGAAACCCTACTACAAATTACAGCAATAAATTGCCATCCTCAGGGAGACGTCAATAAAAAGAATGTTTTTTATGGAGCAACATCCCCCGTTGGACCAGAACCTCTTCATTGTCTAGTCTTCACGATCACATTCAGAAACAAAGTACTTTGTAGAACTCCTCTGGGCGAGTGATCAGCCGTGGAGGAGAACTCTACCTTACTAAACACAAAACACACAACAGTCGGACAGCCATGCCCTTGGCGGAACTCGAGCCCAAAAACTGAGCTGTCGAGATGCTGCATGCCCACACCTCAAACCTCGAGGCCTATGGGATCGACCAATACAAAGAAATACATAATATTAATGCATGAACCTGCAATATACAATGTCAAAAATATATACGCTACAATACTGAAAATACTAAATCTTATTTTTTTTTTCGGAGGCTCGTATAAGTTCTTTGACTTATATACCTAGAATATATGCTATTAACACTTGAAAATATTTTCAATCCGCCTGTACGATATGTGACTGGATAAACAGTCAATCATATGGTATGTGGTTTGAAGTTAAACACTAAAATTATTTTACAAGAGAAGATGTTCAAGTACATGTTGTTGTGGACAGATAAGTTTGTATATCCTAATATTATTACACATATACAGTAACAAGAAACCGGGTGAGTTACGCAGGAATTAAATGTTTCTATAATTGTGACGTAATTTGAAACTAAAGTACTATCAGGTATGCAAGGTGCTTCTTTATAAACTATGCAGGACGAAAGGTAAGGCATTAAGCAACAAAATAAATACTCGTACTGGCTGCCTTTCATTAGTGGTAACTAATTAAAGTGATGAGTTACCCGAAATTAAAAATCTGGCTTTTAAATTTTAGACAGGTACCGTCACCTATAAAATATAATAAATTCTTATGAACAGATAAAATAGTGCATACTCCCAACAAGACCAAGTCTGTATTTAACCCGCTTGTATTCTTACATAAGGTGTGTTTACTGTACATAGTGAAATGAACAGAAATATACGACCGTGGTAGGTAAGTTTCCGAATTACTGAGGGTTCCGTGGAAGACAGCAAGTTTACTCCCGGCTCTTCGATTAGGTGTATTGTTCTGTTCAACAAAAATATCTGATAACTTCTTCACATCGTAACTGTCTTGAGAAACTGAAGCATGTAAAATGCAGATGAAGCAGAAAAGAGTTTGGAGTAGAAAAAAAACCAGTGGTGCATGAATGTCGAATAAAAATGCCAACCACAATCGCATGATGCTGGCAGACATTCAGTTAAAATTATAGTCTATATCCAGTGACGTAGGTAAATGGTTGGGAGCCGGCGCGACTGAATAAATGGGTCCATATATACTTATTGTCAAAGTTATTCCCAGGTATATTGAGGGATCTAGAACACTGATCTCTGCGAGAGGAAAGGAATCCAGGAAGAAAAAATCCCAAACAGAATTATAATATTCTGTATGTTTGCGGGACCTCCTAAGCCAGGCGGTCCTCCACGCCGAGGGATACGCTTATTTACGACATTGCTTATTTCTTTGAGATGTTACCTTATAATGCGCATTTTGTTTAAAATATTACGTCACATTAAGTTCTAATTTCTAACTAAACTTCAAATCTATTAAAATTCAACGCCGTTAACTGTCCATGAACGTCAAAGGGGTCCTCTGACCTCATTACCCACTCTAGTCAGTAAGGGCACATGATTATTTTCAAAGTGATTTATCCCACTCGAGGTGTGAGAAAGGCTACCGGACACCACGGCTTTGCTGGCGATGACAGACTAATCCAACTTCAAACGTAACTCTAAGAAACTTGAACTGCAAACTCCGTAACCCAGATCGCACGCTGCAAGTGTATGAACGACCGCGTCTAGTGGCTTTCAGCAAAAAATGTGTGGAGAGAATTGATGGCTCCTAATTTCCAATTCATCGAAGCAGTGCGTACAACTTTAATTCCCGCAAAACCAAACTTTCACAGCCTGCAAATGTAGAGAAATAAGCTACAAGATGTCGTTTAGCTGTATGAATTTAAGTTTGAGACTTTTAATATTAGTTACCCGAAACTAAGATCATTAGTATACCCGTACTTACGAACACATGCCGAGCAGATCACACACAGTTCATACAGACATATAAGTCTTCTACGTCAAAACCATTCCAAATTTTATGGGTGTTACAGGATTAGGACGTGTTCGTCTTACCAGGGAGACACAGACTCAGACCATTCGGTGTTGGATTTGTGGTGGGTACACTGAAAATAGGAAAGGTCTTTTGCCAAATAATCCGTTTTCTCCTCTCAGCATTATTCTACCATTATTCCACCGGACTGTGCAAACTTTCAGCAGTTGAAAGCGTCTTTGAATGAAATCACGGTCTAACGACAGAGGTCAATCGATTGTTCACAGTACTGACTAACAAACATTTGTCCTAGTGTCTGTTAGGTGTTCCAGTCATGTCTACTAATATTAAGTGGACACTGTCACTCTTCCGTTCATTAGAAGTTTCGGCACTACTGTTATTGTAAAGGCAATGCATTTCGTCTTCATCATTAATCATGACAAGGTGAATGCTTCAGGATTGTTGTAACATGAAGGGTAAAATCGAGATTAACAATTGACAATACTCAGAGACAGTTAAGTTTTAAACTGGAAAACTGAAATTTGGTAGAAATTCAGACATTTAATTAGCGTCTTTTTTATCCTTATTACCACTTCACGCGTTGTGTATACTCGTCTGTATAGACATGCTTATTGACGTTAGGTGCACGGATTGTACTGCAGTTCAATACGAATCAGTGAAATAAAAACAGACGTATATGAGGACAATCATAGAAATGTGCCGGTGGGACCAACAAAATAAAATAAATTGCACTGAAATCCGATTAAATTTTATGAGTTTATCAATTTATAGCATACAATTTTATCAGTTTATCAATTTATAGCATACAATTTTCTTAACACCCTTAAGTGTTAATTTTGGTTTTAATCTTCAAGGTGCCACAATTCAGACGAACTGCGCTTGTCATGTTTTGTTATTAAGGTGAAAGATTTTTGTCTGAAGATGGACAAAAAAGTGGCGGATTATGATCTGAAAGGAAGAATGAAAAATACAGATTAAAAGCTATTGTGCGACTACCAAAACAAGCACTACAATATAAACCAAAAGGAAGAAGGAACATAGGACGACCGAGGAAGAGAGTGAGGGACCAACTTCATCTTGAGGATCAAGGAACAGGAAACACACCTAACCCTTCAGGAACATGATGATGATGAAAAACTACTGTGCGTGACTGGAAAAGCTGGTGCTGTCTTAATGAGCAAAATAATTCTAACATACGAAGACAAGTACACCTTGATTCGGTCATAACAAAGTATTAATGTTGTTATATGAATTGTCGGCAAATTTCACACGAAGTAACCAGTGGAAAGTAATAAGACATAAGAAAGACCCACTGTCATGAAAACAGGCTTGTAGCGTATATGTTTCCAGTCTATCACAATTGAGGTACCATGTATATGTGGCAGTAATAGGGTTCTATATTCCTCCAAATATTTGCGGAATTTGTACGCATTTTTATAGTGATGTTAAGACTGAAGGGTTAAGAAAGATACTTGTATTTGGGAGACCCCCGGTTCCACTCCTCGCTGTGTTATCGCCTATTCCGCCACACATAATATGTTATTTTCCTCAGTCCCTCAAGAAAAATGACGAAAGATTACCTCGATTAGGCCACGATCGCTTCTTTCTATTTCCTAATTTTAATTCACCGATCGTCTCTCTCTCCTTTCTTCGCTGTACAGATTTGATAAAATCATAAATTAACCACAAAACCTGGCCTAAGTTTGGAGGAGATTAAATTGTTTGGAAGCAATGTTATGACAACCACTTAAAACTTTCTTAGTATTCTACTAATTAAATTATTTACAATGCAATTCTTCTATCTTCCAGCCTGGTAGAAGTATTCCCAAATGCAGTGACCCACTCGAGTAAACTGAAAATTCGTGGGTATTAGCGCCTGCAATGTATGACGGGGAAGGGCGCTGAAAATGTATTATTAAAATGTTCAGAAACGAGTTAGAGCAGATAAGAATTTGTAGGCAGTAAATGGTTTAGTATGAATAAGAGTGCAGATTATAGCAAAGTAATAAACAGACAAACGTAGCAAAATTTTGGAATGGAAATATCACCCGAAGAATCTAAACCGATGACATTTTAGGACAAGATCCTGTAAGATGTGAAATCGTTGCGGATAACAAATGGTTACAAAAAGTAAAGAATTTGAAAAGTCTTGGGTATGAAATTTCCTATGAAAATGAGAAGGACATTTAACACAGATATTCAACATTTTCTTAAATACTGGCAATTCTAAACAACGGCTCTAGACCAACTTTGGCCCATAAATTTTCAAGAACAAAAGTATACAATGCACTGGTCCTCCCCATTCTTTTATATGGAAGCGAAATTTGGTCTCTTAGAAAACGGATAAAAAAAGATTAACATCTATCAAGATTATTTTTTTCAGAATAACAGCCGGGTATTCCCTCCTTGACCACAAAGGGAATGTAGAAATTTTGGAAGGGCTGAAAGTAGAACTAGTTAATGAGAGCGCAAGCAGATATAAATCAAATTGGCTACGACATAACAAGAGTGGACAACACCAGAATACCAAAATTTATGCTGAATTGTAGGCCAAATGGACGGAATTAACTGGTGAAGCCTTTTAAAGAGACTATTAGAAGGGGCCGAAGCAGATCCATCAAGGCCTAACTCGTGATGAATGATGATAATGATGACGATTATGGTGACGAATAAAGAGACAAAAAGATAATGGAGAAGAGAAAAACGAGGTCAGAAAGACGCAGCACTTATTGGAGGCTAAGGAAGAATTGAATGAGAAAAGAATACATTTTTGGAGAAAAGAATAAAGATTGTGAAGATAGAGCAATAGTAGTAGTATGAGCATACGAAAACAGACTAAGCAAATGGAAATACGTTTATATAAAAGAAACCTGCGATTCGCGCGACTCTGTTGTTACCTCGGCACGTAATCATGCAAGGTAACAAAACGTAACTCAATAAACTTAAAGCCCATAAGACAGAAATAAGGGAGACCTCTCTCCGACAAATTAGATATTAAGTAGCTCAAATGAGTACCCTTTAAGTGTTATTACTCTCAAAAACAGATTTCGAAGAGAATGTTTCATTTTGAAGCACAGGCTCAAGACAAAGTATCGCTCATTAAACGGCAAGTTGTCGTTAACCCACACAATTCGTCAAACTAAGATTCCCGCACCTGGAGACAGTTGGGTTACAAACACACCTTCTGCCAAAATGTTGTGTCCACAAATCTGCTTCACCTTATTTTTTCGCAAAACATGACATGTTTATGTGTTGGTCTATTAATGATCTGTTAAGTATTTTCCATCTCCTGCAAGATGAGGATTATGAAAAATTGCTCTTTCGTGTGCAATAAGATGTTCATTAAGTCCTTAACTCTGTCGCAAATGTAATAAAAAATGTAATCCATGCATAATAAAGTTAATTTCGTGTCACCAAAAAAAAATAAAAAAACTCCGTGGCCTTAGTCCTCACGCGAACTATACCGACAGAGCGGCCGCCGCCGGTCGACGAAGTTAGTGCCAAATTTTGCGGATAAAGGGGTGTCACGTGGTCAGCGCAACGGGTCCCCACAGCCGTTAATCTCTGTTTTCTAGACCTGGAGCCGCTACTTTTTTCATTCAAGTAGCTCCTCAATTGACTTGACGAGGCTGAGTGGACCCCGTTCCAGACCCACTACTACTCAGAAAATCTGGTAGCGCCGGGGATCGAACCCGGGACTTCTGTATCTGTAGCCAGAAACTCTGACCACTAGACCACAGAGGCGG
>Ga0123354_10001638_pt1 | contig 27820 bp, 28 predicted proteins | sample TergutLab28metaG_2_FD_97872 | JGI IMG/M metagenome (GOLD analysis project Ga0123354, IMG submission 97872) | Labiotermes labralis P4 segment gut microbial communities from Petit-Saut dam, French Guiana - Lab288 P4 | ecosystem: Host-associated > Arthropoda: Insects > Digestive system > Gut ... | reverse complement strand
TGTAGCCATATTAAATTTAGCTCGCACTTTACCATTAACTTGCACCACAATTTCAACTTCATTCGCCACCAAATATTTGTCTTGCCACTTAGGCCAAGCTACCAGGTGAATAGATTCTGAATGTTTAAACACTTCGTGCCAAATTTCTTCGGCCAAATGCGGCGCAAATGGTGCTAATAACTTAGTTAAATCTTCCATTTCGGTTGTAGCAATTTTATCGACACCATTATGATTTAAATCGTTAACCGCTGCCATTAAGGCCGCGATCGCCGTGTTGTAATTCATACGTTCAATATCTTCGGTGACTTTTTTAATCGTATGGTGAACAGTCGCCAGAGTTTTATCGTCTGATTTCCCGCTGGCTTCATTAGCTAATTTCCAAAAACGGACCAAGAATCGATAAGTGCCGGCGACACCTTCGGGATTCCACAAGGCATTTTGGTCAAATGGCGCTAAAAAGGCGATAGCCAAACGCAACGCATCCGCCCCATAACCGCTATCAATAACTTGGGTCGGATCAACCACATTGCCCTTGCTTTTGCTCATTTTCGTGCCATCGGCCGCCAAAATCATGCCGTGGCCGCGCCGTGCGGCGTAAGGTTCGGGCATTGGCACCAAACCTTGGTCATACAAGAATTGGTGATGAAAACGCGAATATAACAGATGCAGCGTGGTGTGTTCCATGCCGCCAATGTAAAGATCAACCGGACTCCAATATTTTAATTCCTTGGACCCCGCAAATGCTTGATTATTGTGCGGGTCAAAGTAACGTAAATAGTACCAATTACTGCCCGCCCAGTTTGGCATGGTATCAGTTTCGCGTTTAGCCGGCCCACCGCACTGCGGGCAGGTCGTATTGACCCAATCATCAATTTTACTTAGCGGCGACTTGCCATCATCGGTTGGTTCGTAATGGTCGACCACCGGCAATTCAACCGGCAACTGGTCGTCTGGCACTGCCACTGCACCGCATTTTGGGCAGTGAATAATCGGAATCGGCTCGCCCCAATAGCGTTGGCGGCTATAAACCCAATCACGTAATTTATAATTAACCTTCGTGTGGGCTACACCTTTATTTTCCAGCCAGGCAACAACTTGTTTTTTCGCTTCTTCTACTGTCAAACCATCAAATTGGTCGGAATTTACAATTTGCCCATCACCAACATAAACCATCGGTTTACCAGCTAGCCAATTTAGAATGTACGGCAGTTCGGCTACGGGTTGCAGTTGTTCGAGTTCGCAGCGTGGCGTCCAAACTTGTTGGTTATCTTCGGCCTGTTCAACTTCATCCCGCTGCAGTGCTTGTTGCTTAAGATCCTGCAACTCAAACTTTAACACCGTGGTAATAATGTCACGGTTGACATCTTTATGCGCTGCGTAAAAAATCGAATTAATTTTAAGCGGCATCATATCGACCAATTTTAGGTGTGTATAGCCAGTTTTTTCCGCAATTTCACGTCTGGCTGCCGTTTCAACATCTTCATCACCTTCGATACCACCCATCACTAAAGTGTGCCAATCCGGCCGTTTAGGCCATTTTAAGGTCAACCATTCATCTTTAACCGGGTGTTTAATTAGGCACATTACTACCTTACGTGTAGTGTTCTTTTTGCCCTCAATTGGCGGATGTTGCAGATCAAGTTCGGTTGGCGCTACCACTTGCGTAATTGGAATATTAAACTTAGTGGCAAAATCATAGTCGCGTTCATCGTGCGCTGGCACGGCCATAATCGCCCCGGTGCCATAGCCCATCAGCACATAATCGGCAATCCAAACTGGAATCGGCTTATTGGTGGCCGGATTAATCACATAAGCACCGGCAAAAGCGCCAGTTTTTTCATGATCGGTTTCTTGGCGTTCAACCTCGCTTTTAGCTTGGGCGGTTTTAATATAAGTATCGACTTCGTCTTTTCTATCGGCTGTGGTGATTTTCGCAACCAGCGGATGTTCCGGCGCCAAAACCATAAACGTCGCTCCAAAAATCGTATCCGGCCGAGTAGTAAAAACGGTAATTTTTAAATCGTCATCCTGAACTTGTTTCAGGATCTTGGGACTAGATTCCGAAGCAAGTTCGGAATGACAAATTTGGAAATCCACCTCTGCACCTGTACTTTTACCAATCCAATTCACCTGTTGGTCGGCAATCCGCGACGGGTAGTCAACATCTTTTAGCCCGTCAATTAAACGGTCAGCGTAATCAGTAATGCGCAGCATCCATTGCTTGAGCAACTTCTTTTCAACCAGTGTGTCGCAGCGTTCGTGCCGGCCATTCACCACCTCTTCGTTGGCCAGGCCAGTCTTGCAGAACGGGCACCAGTTAATGGCAATTTCATCTTGGTAAGCCAGGCCTTTCTTGAAAAACTGCAAAAAGAACCACTGAGTCCACTTATAATATTCGGGGTCGGTAGTTGCAAAAATCCGATTCCAATCAAACGAACAACCCATACGGTCTAATTGTGCCCGAAAATGCGCAATATTTTGTTCCACCGCCGCCTGAGGTGTAACTTTGTTTTTAATCGCGTAATTTTCCGCTGGCAAACCAAACGCATCAAACGCCATTGGAAATAGCACATTATAGCCTTGAGCTCGTTTGTAACGGGCAATGATATCGCCACCAGTGTAAGTCATAGTATGACCCATGTGCATAGCCGCACCGCTCGGGTACGGAAATTCCGTTAACATGACAAATTTAGGTTTTTTATCAAAATCATTGGCGGCATAAATTTGTGTTTTGGCCCAAACCTTTTGCCATTTAGGTTCAATTTCACTGGGATTATAGCGTTGCATAGGTTACAGTATACCGCTTCTTTCTAGAAAAATCACGACCCTACGCTATAAGTCTTCGTATTGGTCGGTATAACTATTCATAATATCATCAATATCTTTTTTCAGCTCTTCAATAGTAATGTATTTCTTAGGCAAATTAATACTCACCGGCTGGTTAATAGTTGGTTTAAAAATTGCTTTAAAACTATAGCTTTTATCTTTGTTACTCAGATCGATTTCTGTGAGTTTATGACCAAGACCACTAATCCAAACCTCAACCGTGTAACCAAAACCTTCATTCGGTTTTACATATTCATCATAGTATTTGTCAATATCTTTGTCGCTCGAAACTTTTTCATCCATACATTTATACAAATCTTTGGCGAGTTTAGTCTTGTTTACGGCTTTAGCAAAACCCCTTATACCATCCCAATCCGGTTTGATTTTGTACCCCAAACTGCCGTTCTTTGAACCCAATTTTTCATCAACCTTAATAGGTATGTTAGCCCTATAGGCATCGGCGACTTCTTTTTGTAGCGATTTGTCATTAGGTAGCTGATTCTTAAGTTGTGTCAAACAATTTTGCGTCTTAGTGACATCTTTGTTATCGTAGATTTTCTGCAACCCAGCAACCGAAATTTGAATCCACGAACCATCAACTTTTTTAATCAACTGACTAACCCCATCGGGCAACATACCACTCTCGTCAAAATCGTTATATAGCTTTTCTATACCAGATATTTTGACGTAAATATCACCATTTTTGCCATCAATACCCTCGCCAGTTAACTTGATGGCCTTTTGTAAGGAATCCTTAAACCCCGACACCGACAGCTCGACTTTATACTGACTCTCGTTTATTTTAGTGTCAGCCGAAATGTCCAGTGTAATCTTACCAGCATTGTCGCCGGTCGAAGTCCACTCATAAGTGCCCAGCACCGACGCCGTATTGGCCTGAATGACGTTCGTGATCGCATCAGCAACTACCTTATCTTCGTTTTGATACCATAAACTATAAGCCAGCACAACACTGTTGCTTAACAACGCCACCACAATTGTTATAATGGCAACCAGTATTAGTCTGCTTTTGGATTTTTTTGGTTTAACTGGAATTGGTATCCCAGTCATGCCTGGTAATGAGCTAGCATTTTCGTTGTTCATAAGTGTCCTTTTTGGTTTTAATAATCTTATTTTAAGTATACCATATGCCCTTAATTACAAAAAAAGGGCGCAAAAACCCTATATTATCAGTATAGCACACTTGGTGCTATATGTCAATATTAAATTTGGATTTAGAAACTTAGTCGTCTGTAGGAACATCAACTTCGAACTGTTCAAAATATTTACGTTTTTTGGCCATCCAATCATCACTTTGCCGTACCAGGTTCTTTTCGTCATCGGTACTGCGCAGTAACATTTTTACAGCTTCTTCTAAAAATACACCATTTTGTGAACCTTTAAATAAAATTACCGACTGTTTTTCTAACACCTTATGAGCAAAAGCCCCCGCCTGCAAAGCATCAGGAAAGCTGGCCACTTGGCAGCCCTGTTGTTTGGCAATCGGCGCGATGTGTTTATTTGCCATTTCACCTACCGTAATTACCCACATCAGTAGGCTTGGATCGCATAGCTTACCAACAGTTTCATGTTCTTTAGCACTCGATTCACCTAGTTCGTTCATATCGCCGAGCACGGCGATCCTAGATGGTGTATCAATAGAATATAACGCCCTAAGCGCAGCAGCTACAGCGGCGGGTGAAGAATTGTAAGTGTCATCAATTAGTAGCGAACCTTCGACACCACGTAACATATTCATGCGCCCCAGTATTGGACGAATCTCGCCCACACCATAGATAATTTCGGGCGGAGTCATTTTAAATTGTTGAGCCATGGCTACAGCCGCGGTAACTGGTCGCAAACTGTGCGCTCCTAATACATGCACGGCCGGTACTTCAATTTTATTACCATCTGGCAGCGTGAAATAACCATTATAGCCGGTGTCGATGTTAAAATCGCTGGCCGTAAAACTATATTCGGCGGCATCGGTATCACCATAGGTAAAAATATTCGGATTAGTCAAATACTTAGAAAAACGATCGCCATCGACATCTTCGCGGTTAATAATAGCAATTTTGGCAAAGTTGGCGGCTGTCAGTTCTTCTTTGGCGACGGCTTCGATCGTGCCAAAAAATTCCATATGTTCAGGTGTTACACCAGTGACGACGGCGTAGTCAGGCTGGATTAAATATTTGCCAAACGCCGCAATGTCACCCGGCTTATCGGCGCCTAGCTCTTGGATGATAATTTCGACGTCATCATCAGCCTTGGCTCGTTTACGCGCCTGGGCAAATACACCCCACCAGCCAAAGATACTTTTTAGACTGGTTGGCATATCTAGCCCCAAAATTGCCAGCGGCACTGTAACTTCGGTATTATAGCTATCGGTGCGCATCCGAACTTTGTAGCGTTGCGCCAAAATTGTAGCGATACTTACTTTGGTGCTGGTTTTGCCAACACTCCCCGTCACAACTATCAATTTTACATTCGGGTGCTTTTTAAAATACTTTTTGGTGTATTTTTCGAGCTTGGCGATAACGTGACGTTTAAACATCGCTTATTTTTTAGCTTTTTTAGCAATTTTTTTAACAGGTTTTTTGTCGAGTTGATTGATCAACTGACGCAGATGTATAGCATAAAACAGATTAGTTAGGCCAAAGATTAAAACGTACAGGCCAAGCAGCCAGAATAGTAGCATACCACCTTCGTTCGGGTGGTTCAGCATCACGATACCCAGCACTACGCCAGCGATACCAGCCACTGCCCACATAAATTTATCACCAGGATCTTTTAAGTGCAGCCCCGCAATAATGTCAAATAGCCCACGAATCAAAACTAATGATCCAATTACAGATGCTATAACCCTAAAGCCAACGTGTAGGTTAAAGGCTAAGTAAAAGCCAATCGCTATTCCGGCCAAAGATAGCAACAAATTAACAATAAACTTTTGGCTTTGTCTAACTTCGGTGAAAACACGAACCAAGCCGATCACCCCAATTGCAATTAACGCTAAAGCACCGACCATAATTAGAGTCGACAGCGTGCGGATTGGTGTAACCAAGGCAAAAATACCAAAGGCAATGGCAACAACTGCCTGTAGGCAAAAGTGCCACCAGTAATGTTCAATATAATTCTTGATTTGTTTTGCCATAAAATCTCCTTGTATGTGGTTATTTTAGCATGAGCACAAACAAAAATACACCCTCGGTTTTGACCAGGGGTGTATTTCAATTACCGCTGTTACGCGCCCACCGAAGGGGCACACAAGAGGTTTTTGTTTTAATCTGCTGTTTTTGTTTCCACACTCTAAGGCAGAACCCCTTAAAGCGTACCAGCTTGTAGTTAATAATACATTAGCAGTTTCGGCTTTGCAAGGGTTTTTACAATAATCTTGCCCCACCACGACAAACAAGCCGGACTTATTTGGAAAGGTTTTATGTCATAATATGCAAATATAATTATAAGTATGTTTGGTATAATTATTTCATGGATAATTACACAATAAAAAATATACAAGCTAGGCAAATTTTAGATTCGCGGGGTAACCCCACGGTAGAAGCTGATGTGACGTTAGCTGGCGGTGGTTTTGGCCGAGCGGCCGTGCCGAGTGGTGCTAGTACCGGCAGTGGCGAGGCATTGGAACTACGTGATGGCGATCCGAAGATTTATGGTGGCAAAGGTGTGCTCAAAGCTGTCGACAATATTAACGATGTAATATTCACAACGCTTAATGGTCAAGACGCCAGCAATCAAACGCAAATTGACCAAATGATGATTGGCCTAGATGGCACCGAAAATAAATCAAAACTTGGCGCTAACGCCATTTTGGCGGTTAGTTTAGCCGTAGCCAAAGCCGTAGCCGATCAAAAACAGTTGCCATTATATAAATACATCGGCGAGATTTCCGACACCAAAAACTTTAGCTTGCCGATGCCGATGATGAACGTGCAAAATGGCGGTGCGCACGCTAATTTTGCCACCGATATTCAAGAATTTATGATTGTGCCAATTGGTGCTGATACGATTGCGACGGCCGTACGGATGGGCAGCGAAGTTTTCCATGCTTTGGGCAAAATATTGCACGACGCCGGCTATCCAACTACCGTTGGCGACGAAGGTGGTTACGCACCTAAAGTGACTGGCGGCAACCAAGCACCGCTTAAGTACATTGCCCAGGCTGTGCAAGCGGCTGGTTATGATTTTGGTAGTGATATTGCAATTGCGCTCGATGCAGCCGCTAGCGAATTCTATAAAGATGATAAATACAATCTGGCAGCCGATGGTAAAGTGCTAGATAGCGTGCAAATGGTTAGTTTTTGTGAGCAATTGGCGCAAGATTATCCGATTGTCTCCATCGAAGACGGCTTGAGCGAATCAGATTGGGCTGGTTGGCAAAAATTAACCAGCCAGTTGGGCAATAAACTACAACTAGTTGGTGATGATTTACTAGTGACTAACACTAAGTTATTGCAAAAAGCCATTGATCAAAAAGCCGCCAATGCGATTTTAATTAAGCCTAACCAAATTGGCAGTTTAACGGAAACTATCGCCGCGGTTAAATTAGCTAAGGCTAATGGTTTTAACACAATAATTTCGCACCGCAGCGGCGAAACCGAAGATGTCACAATTGCTCATTTGGCTGTGGGCTTAAACGCTGGCCAGATTAAAACTGGCAGTTTAAGCCGCAGCGAACGCGTCGCTAAATACAACGAACTAATGCGCATCGCCGAAGCCGATCTTAAATTAGAACTGTTTAACCCATTCTAGCTTTGCAAGTTAAACCCTTGCAAAGAGCTTAGCTGGCCAAAACTTTTTTGACCAGTGCTATTGCCCCGGCTTGCGTTTGGGCAATCGCCAGGAATCCAGCTTTATGCGCAAACACGGCGTCGGTTACTCCGCTAGCTTTTGCTAGTTTTTCGCCAGCCAGCCCCGCCCAGGCCTTAGGAAACGGCCGTTTTACTTCAAATTCTGCACCAGGTTTATTGATCGCTCGCACACCCCAGGTGCCATCAATGGCATCCGGATATATTACATATAAAAGCTCCGGCGCGTTAATCGGTATGCCTTTTAATTGTATGGATTTATCTAACACTATGTAGCGTTTATCTTGAGCTTCAGCAATTTTACCAGCTAAATATTCTTGAATCGCCTGTTCGTCTTGCAGTTTGATAATTTGCCGATCCAAAATCTGCTTGGCTAAATCGATCGCTTCTAAAAAACATTGGTCGCTAGTGCCTTTTTCATGCCCAACCAAAGCCGTTGGGTTCAGCTGAAAGATAATTTTATCAACCATAAATGGTTCCACACCGTTTATGGTAGTTTGCACTATTGGTACGCCAATGTCAGCGGTATCAATTGGTATCGCCAAAACTTGATCGATCCTATCAGCAATTGTTTTACTGCCACAATATTGCTCGCCGAATTCTTTCCACACCAAGCCAAAAGATGCATAGCCAATGCCGTTTGAGCGTTTGGGGGCATTAACTTGGTGATGGTCAAATCTTAATTTTACCGGGTCATAAATACCGCCCACATCAAAAGCAATATCGGCCTTGGCGATAGTTTTCTCGTCACGAGTGCGGGTAATCTTTAAATCTGGAAAAATCTTTTGCAGTACCACCGATGCAAATACGTCATCAGCATGAAAAGTCCCACTATGAGTTACAGCTTTTGTCATATGTAAATTATACCATGGGCAATTACTTAAGATACTTGAATAATTTATCAATCTTCTTGATTATTATTGCCCAAAAAACTACTGAAATAAGTTTTAACAGTTGATTGTGTGATATTACTAGCAAGGTTAGAGTTAAGACACGATACATCTGCAAAAGCTTTAATTGTGTCAGAACTTTGGTCATACATAGAGCAATCTAATACGCTTGCATTAGCAAAGAAATATCGCCATGGTGCCGTAGAATTCACACGGAAAAATTGAATTTGGCTACCACCAGTACCACCGCCAGTTACTTTAATATTAAGTGTAATTGTCTGATATGGGCTAACTGAGCTATTTGTAATAATACCGTTACCACCACTGGTGTTAGAAAAATTTAAAGTGGCTGGATCATTCCCCGTTGCCTCATAAGCCGTTTTGATTTGTGTTTCATCGGTCACAGTTAACTTAGGATTGTCAGCGGCTGGAGTATTATCAGTGTTGTTAGTATTTGTGCCAGAGCTGTTAGATGAATTACTAGTTGAATTATTAGTTTTTTTAGCGCTATCTTTTAATTTAGTTATTTGACTATTTAAATCATCTACCTTGGATTTTTGTTGAAAATACTGCACAGCAAAAAAGCTAGTTGCAGCCGCTAACAACACTACTAGGATAATTAATATAATCAGCCAAACTTTCTTGTGTGATTTTTTACTAGTTATTAATGGGGTACCCGTATCGTCCATAATTTTTCCTTAAAGTTAATGCTTATATCAAATATACTACACCCCCCCCCCATTCAAAAAGAAAGGCCGCCTTCAGAGTCTATCTCCAAGATCCGTTCTTAGTAATAACATCTTTGCTCGTTTGCATAGTCCGGCATTGCAAACGATAGCTTTGTGTTATAATACGCCTATGGTAAAACAAAATGATTTGCGACTAAACCGATACAAATTATATGTTCCGGACAGCTACTACCATATCTACTCACGCGGGGTTAATAAAATGCCAGTTTTTCTGGACGATGACGATTATTCGATATTTTTGAACCATATTAAGACTTTGCTTGCACCCACCACAGAAAAAGATCGATGGGGGCGACTCGCACCAAACTATTACAACCAAATTGAACTTTTAACTTATGCCTTAATGCATAATCATTTCCATTTATTAATTTATCAAGTTGGCGAACGCGATATTGTTAATTTTATGCACTCGCTTATGACGCGCTATAGCAAGTACTTTAATAAAAAATACAAGCGCGTTGGACCAGTTTTTCAGAGTAGATATTCGGCGAAACTAATTATGGACGATGCCCATCTTTATCATATTTCGCGTTATATTCATCTAAACCCCAATAATTGGATCGATTCGCCGTACACCAGTATTGATTTCTATTCCGGCAAACGTCACGCGAACTGGGTGCAACCAGGCAAGATTTTAGATTTATTTCCTAGCACGGCCGCTTATTTAGAATTTCTAAAAGATTACAACCCTAGTGAGGACGAACAATATGCCGATATCGAGCCAGATGATTAATTTAACTTAGTATTTGGTATATCATACCATAAAAAGCTTATTTGCAATGACGGACTATGCAAACACGATTCTTTTCTCGTATTCATCGCCCATCATCAGAGTCGTCGGGTCAGCCAAATCAATAAACAATATGCCGTTTAAATGGTCAGTTTCGTGTTGCACTACGTGGGCCGGAAAGCTATTCAGGATTTCTTCGTGCTCTTTAGCTTGTTCGTCCAAATAGCGTATGCAGATCTTTTTGTAACGCGGCACCTTGCCATAAATCACATTTTTGGCTGCCGGGCCGCCAACGCTCATGCAGCCTTCCCATCGTTCAACTGGTTCGCCAAATTTCTCAATAATTTCAGTGTTAATCATAACCCGCTCAAACGGTTTAGTGTTAGGGTGGCTCTCCTTTGGCGCAATCACTATTACACTAATTGCCAATGATTCACCAACTTGTGGCGCGCTTAAGCCCACGCCGTAATCTTTATTGCCACAGGCACCTTTCATATCTGCAATCAGCTCCTGTGTTTGTGGCGATACTATTTCATCTTTAGTTAATCGCTGAGCTTTCATACGCAAAACCGGATCACCAATGCGCCGTAATTTCAGAGTTCTCATATCTTTTTACTTTCCTTCAACTTTAATTTTTTATAATTCTTATCCAACACTATCACATTTAATGCTAACAAATCTTCAGCAAAGTTAGATTCAGGATCTATACCATAAAGTGAAAAGATTGGTTTACCTAGTATATATGCACAGCCAGTCTCAAAATAAGTCGAATTACCAACCCGGCCGTATTTTTCATTTGGCTCTTTAACATTTCCTACTATGAATGCGTCGCAATTCTTAATGAAACTTAGGTGTTCATCCATTAACTTTCGGCGGCGTTCATTATCACCTACGGTGTAGTCCGAGCGTACTGGCGCTTGCGTCTCAAATCCGAGTTGACATAGGTCATTCGCTACCTTTTCTAGCTGGCTGATTTGTTTATACGAGCCTGATATTACAATTTTCATACAACCGTTTTAACTTCCCAACCATTTAATGTATCATCAAGTAATTTAAATCTGAGCTCTTGCACATCAGAACCATGCCACTTTAGTACAATATTATCTGATCGGAAATTAATAGTTTCATAATTGTGAATATTTTTATCAATACGTAATATTTCGAAATTATTTTCTGATAAATAATCTCTTACAATCCTTTGGCCTTTTATAACCCAGGGTTCAATATGATTATTATCATTTGAAAATGGTATGGTTAGTATACCAACTGAATCTTTATTAACCATTTCCATTGTTCGTTGAAGCCAAACACGTGGACCAGTATGTGATCTATGAGAATATGGCGGGTTTAGATAAAAACCGTCACAAATATCTTGTCGCATAATAGACGTAGTTGGTAATAGTGCATCATATTCAAAAATCTTTGTGTCCTTAATATTAAATTCACCATATAATCTTTTTAGGTTTGTCCTAACTCGATCATCAATTTCTAATAACAAAGGCTTTACATTATAATATTTAGCTAGCAGCGGAGATATACTATCTGCATCACCAAGAAATAACACCTTCTTACCTAGCAAAATAGGTCCGATGAGATCTAGTTGCTTTTTTATTGATTCCGGTTCCATTAAGAATTGACGTAAATGCCTATCAGCAATAGGACGGCTGTTGGCAGCTTTCTTAATATCATATTCTATATTGGTCATTTTATTATCTCCAAAAGTTCTTGCTCATTAATCATCTTCGTACCAAATTTTTCGGCGGCTTGGCGTTTGCTATGGCCAGTGCCACTGGCAACCACCAAATAGGTGGTAGTGTGAGCTACAGCTGTTTGGAAAGTACCACCTAGGGTACGGATGCGGTCAGCGGCTTCGTTGCGGCTTATCGTTTTTAGTGTACCAGTTATTACAAAGCTTTGCCCAGCTAGTTTACCAGTCGATAAGTCTTTAAACTGTGGTTTTACACCCAGCTGCTTTAAACGGGCTAAGAGTTCTGTATTATCTTCATCAGCAAACCATGCCAGGATGCTTTCAGCCACAATATGGCCAATACCTTCAATTTGCTCTAAATCATCGAATGTTGCTACGGCCAAGGCTTCAATCGATTTAAAATGGTTAGCCAAATCAATCGCGGTTTGTGCTCCTACGTGGCGAATCCCCAGTGCAGTGATAAACCGAGCCAGCGGTGGCGTTCTACTGTTTTGAATGGATGATACTAAATTATTTGCCGAAATAGCCGCGAACCGTTCCAGTTTAAAAACATTCTCGACCGTTAATGTATATAAATCTGCAATATCTTTAACTAACCCGGCGTCAACTAGCGCCGCGACATTTTTCTCGCCTAAGCCGTCGATCTTGAGCGCTGTTTTACTAGCATAATATTGCACAGATTTTTTGAGAATTACATCTGATGTTTCGCCCTGCACACGATAAACTACCTCATCTTCTGGGCGTTCAAACTTAAGCTCAGGGTACTGTTGGCTTAGGGCTTTTTTATAGTCAAACTTTGGTGAGTTTTTAGGCCTAAGCTCCGTAATAACTCTTAACACCTGCGGAATAATATCGCCAGCTTTGTAAATTATGACCGTATCACCCACTCGCACATCTAGCCGCACGATTTCATCGGCGTTATGCAAACTGGCATGCTGCACAGTGGTACCAGCCACTTGCACTGGGTTAAACACCGCCACTGGCGTCGCTGCACCGGTACGACCAATGCTTATCACAATGTCTTTAACTATCGTGGTGGCTTCTTCGGCTGGGTACTTAAATGCAACCGCACCGCGTGGACTTTTACCAACCACACCCAGCGTGTCATACAGCTGACGACCATTAATCTTGACCACCGCACCATCGGTATTAAACGGCAACGTTTGACGCCGTGTTTCTAGTTCACTAATATATTTTTCGACCAACTTTAAATCTTTAAATAATTTCTGCTGATGGCTAGTGCGAAATCCAAATTGATCAAGCAGCTCGTAAGTCCCCGAAAAAGTAGTTTGCGGCGGCGTGATTAAATCGTAAGCCATAAATTGCAATGGCCGCGCCGCCGCTATTTTGGGGTTAAGTTGGCGAATCGAACCAGCGGCTAAATTACGCGGATTAGCATATTCCGGTTCATGCTTTTGCCGACGCTGCTCGTTTAACTTAGCGAAATCCGTTTTGAAAATCACAATTTCACCACGGACTTCCACATGTTCTGGCAAGTTTGTGCCACGCAGTTTTAGCGGTACGTTATCGATCGTTCGCACATTATTAGTCACGTCTTCGCCAATTTTACCATCACCGCGTGTCACCGCCCGCGTTAATAAACCGTTTTCATAAATCAAGGCACAGGCTAAGCCATCCATTTTGATATCGCAAAAAAATTCAAATTTATATTTAGATCCTGAAGCAAGTTCAGGATGACGGTTGGGGGTGTTAGAATGACGGGTGGGAGTGTTAGGATGACGGGTGGAGGATTCGTGGTTGCTATCTAAATATTTTTGCGCTCGTTCCAGCCAAGCCTGTAGTTCATCAAAGCTAAACACATCACTCAGACTAATCATTGACACACTATGCGCGACCTTCACAAACTTACTTAGTGCCCGGCCGGCCACTTTTTGGGTAGGGCTATCGGGCGTGATTAACTGTGGATATTGTTCTTCAAGTTGACTTAGTTCGTGTTTTAACGAATCAGCAGCGGCCTCGCTCATAGTACTTTTGTCTAATACATGGTAATGGTAGCGATAGTCGTTAATCAGCTCACGCAGTCGTGCTACCCTTTGGGCAATTTTAAGCGGGACTTGAGCCATCGTCGACCAACTTTCTATAAAATAGGTAAACGTAAGAAGAAGCAAAAACCATCGAAGCGGCTGACATTATCAGTAACGCAAACGGTACAATCGGCCAATTTTCGATAAAACCGATATGAGCTTTCAGAAAACCATCCAACAAAATTATTGGGATCATAATTACTGCCCACAACAAAGCCAAAATAAATGCCAACCACAAAACTCTAAGTAATATTCGTATTCGCCGCCCAATAACTAGATCGCCAGATATTTTAATAGCCGTTAGTGGATACATACCCGGTATCGTCACAGCCACCAGCGCAATCACTGTACTGGTGATCAAATATAGCGATAATACGCCTAGACCCACGGCGGCTATCCAAAATATAATCGCGTAAAATGGCGTGTCCAAAAAGCCAGTTGTGACAGCTGCGCTATAGGCAATTACTGCAATCAGTGCCGGGATTAGTTGTATAAATAAAACTAGAGCTACTAGCACAGTCGAAATTAACGGGCTGCAGGCCTGATACAAACCATCGCGCATTTTGATTTTATTACCAGCTAGGCTATTACGTAGAATCCAAATAGTAGTCAACCACACCAAAATGAAAATTAGAACGCTGATAATTTGTTGGCCTTCGGTTGGGCTTTGGTTTAGCCCGCCGGTGGTAACGGTTGAAAGTAGCAGCAACCCAGCCTTGCCAATAGCACCAAACTGACCGCCCACCATACTTTTATTCGTACTTTCTAGTGCGCTACCTAGTGAATCGTACATACTTTGGCTCATTAAACCGATTAATACTAGCATCATTACGACCATAAATATTAACAGTCGCAACAATGGTTTTTTGTATTTCTTTAAGGTAGAAAAAACATAACTCGTAAATGACCAAAAACCAGGCATATCTAGCGAACGTTGGTAATCAATCCGGTGACTTAGGCGGAAACTACGGTGTGGCCGACGTTTTAAATAATTTCGCCTTCTTGTTTGTAAATTTCGCCAATGTTGAACAACTTTCTTGCTCAATTTTTGCCATACTGTTGCTTTTTTAACAACGGTCTTCCCTTTTTTAACGTTTTTTACAGGTTTTTTGGAAACCTTGGCCATTAAAACTTCGCCTCGTTATTTTGCAACCTGGCTATACGTTTGGCAATTGGTGGGTGAGTGCTAAACAAGTTATTGAAGAAACCTTTTTTAAGCGGACTATTAATAAACATCGCTTCGGTCGCCGCATTTTGCTTGCGCATCGGTTTACCGTATTGGTCTAACTTTTTTAATGCCGAAATCATAGCCTCTGGGTAGCGAGTAGTCATCACACTAGTAGCATCGGCTAAGTATTCGCGCTGCCGACTAACTGCCATCTGGGCGATTATAGCACCCAAGGGAGCTAAAATTGCTACAAATAAACCAGCTATTAGCATAAAGATACCACCATCGCGCCTGTCACTACCACCAATCAAAATCCGTGAGACCAAATTGGCTAGTAGTCCAATCGCACAAACCAAGCCGAAAGTTATCATACTGACCCGAATGTCGTAGTTTTGTACGTGACCCATTTCGTGAGCCATCACAGCTTCGAGTTCTTTGTCGTCCATAATCTGTAGCAATCCGGTAGTTGCGGCTACAATAGCGTGTTTAGGATCACGACCAGAGGCAAAAGCATTCGGTGCTGGGTCGTCAATTAGGTAAATTTGCGGCATTGGTAGCCCAGTTGAAATTGATATGGTTTCGACTACGTGGTACAACTTTGGGCTATCTTTGCGGGTGATAGGTTTAGCACCAGTCATCATTACGGCCAGTTTATTAGCTGCAAAATACTGAATAACGGCGTAAATTGTGGCAATTACTAATGTATACACAATCACCCAATTATCTTGCACAAAAAACGCCACCACCGCACCAATAGCCGAAATTATGGCCACGAATGCTAGCATAACAAATATGGTGTTGCGCTTATTGGCAGCGATAGCTTTATACATTTAAGAACCCCTAAAACTTAACTTCTGGTGCATCTTCGATAGCCTTTTGATCGGCTACTTCGAAGAAATCACGAACTTTAAAACCTAGCATGTTTGCAAAAATGTTGGTCGGGAAAACTTTAATCTTAATATTAAGTTCTTTAACGCCACCGTTATAAAAGCGCCTGGCTGCCTGAATCTTGTCTTCGACTTCTTGCAATTGAGTTTGCAGTTCACTAAAATTTTGGCTAGCTTTTAAATCTGGGTAGCTTTCGGCTACCGCAAACAGGCTTTTTAGGGCGTTAGTTAGCTCACCTTCGGCTTTAGCTGTAGCTTTAACGTCATTGTCGGGGTTCACTAAACTAGCCCGAGCTTTAGTGACTTCTTCGAATACACTTTTTTCGTGTTTGGCGTAACCTTTGACGGTTTCGATTAAATTAGGTACTAAATCTGCCCGATATTTTAGTTGAACGGTGATATCGCTCCAAGCTTCACTAACCCGTTCATTTAATTTTACTAGTGCGTTATAGCTGGCCCAAACAACAAGCAGGATCAATACTACAGCCCCTAGGATTACCCATAATACAGTCATGTTTCTCTCCTTATATTTACATATTTATTATACCACTCTGCCCTTGCCTTTTACAGGCATATTTTATAAAATCATCTAGTACAACCAAGCGGGTTTAGCTCAGTTGTTAGAGCGCTTCCTTGCCATGGAAGAGGTCAGGAGTTAGAGTCTCCTAACCCGCACCAAAAGAGGCTCTCACCCTAGAGAGTCTCTTTTGGTTTACCTATATACTGCCGCCACCGTAGGCCAAAATAGCGCCTAAAGCCAATAGTACACAAAAAGCAATTTTGTACAAATTACGGTGGCGTCTCCAAGATTTACGCATACTTTTTGGCCAAAAATTCTTATAAAAGTGTGTTGCCATCGCCACACAAGTGGTAATACCAAGTATCACCAAAACAAACAACAGCGATGGAGTTGCCGCCCTAATACCCTGGTGTAAGTGTGTCCAAATATTATCACTTTGATCCTGAATTGGTGCTTCCGAAACAGCCCTATCATTAACACCCAGCACCCCCTTAGCGGCTGGCCGAGCATATAACGCTACTACTACGGTAGTATTTTTATTGTCCATCTTACCACTTACAGCCGCAAATCCAACCTCGGTATAATCGTTATTTAACATATTCTCGCGATGAGCCGGCGAATCTACCCAGGCATTCACTACGTCCTCAGAGGTATTAAAGCCACGAGCTAGGTTTTCACCAGCTTCGTCGTAATCGTAACCCTGGTCGTTGATCCACTTCCAGGGCTGCACGCCTTCGGGGGACACGTGCGCCCAATAACCCTCATCAATCATATTTGTGGCTTTATTGTAGGCCGCGACCGACAGCTTACTGTTTAGCTGTAATTGCGATTCATCGTGTTTGGTACGGTAATCATTGGTATCCGCCAGTAAAGTTTCTTGGGTTATTTGGTTACGATGCCCCAATATACCACCATCTCGGTTGATAAGATCTACAGATAATACCGCAACTACAATCAAAAGTACGACAACCAAACCATACGGTCGCACTAAATACGGGCGGTAGCTATTATGCTCACCAGGGATAAAGGTTTTTTTAGCTACCCGTCTGGTTTTAGCCCTAACAGCTTTAACGCGTTTTGTGACTTTTGTTTTGATAGGCTTTTTTGTTTGTTTTTTAACAGCCATAAGCAGATTATAACATATCTACACCTAAAATTTGGTATAATATAAATTAGCGGCGCGTTGGCGGAGTGGTTACGCGAAGGTCTGCAAAACCTTTTACACCAGTTCAATTCTGGTACGCGCCTCCATTTTTTATGGTACAATGCTTATGTATATTTTATAAGGAGACAAATATGAGCCATCATGATAGCAACCCCGAAAATCAAGAACATCATCACGAGCCTAACGATTACCAGCCCGAAAAACAACCACAACCAGATACACCGCCACCTATTTACCAACCACCAAAACCAGCTGCGCCCGCTAATGGCCCAGCACCGGTTTGGCATCCACCGGTCAAAAAGCCTCTAGCACCAATTGTTAAACAAATTCGCAAAACCTGCGCCTGGATCTGTATTGCTACGGTTGTAATTGCTGTAATATTCTCGCTAGCGTCTATTTGGGGTAGTTTTGATAGTGATGTCGCCGGTAAAGCCTGGGCTACTTTTGCTATTGTGGGTTTTGGCTCGCTTGTCGTTGGCGTTATCGCCCAATTGCTAGATAACTAAACTCGACGGCATGCACTATCGCATGGTATCATTTGCGTATGCCAAAACAACGTTCTTGGACTAATGGACAATTGATTGAAGCCGTGACCCAATCTTATAGTGTCAGATCAGTGATCGTTAAATTAGGTCTGATACCAGCAGGTGGTAATTATGCTCAAGTGAACTATACTATAGCCCAATTACATTTGGATATTTCCCATTTCAAAGGTAAAGCCTGGAATAAAGGCGCGCAATATCATACTAGGACTCGGCCAGGATTACCTACCTTACTATGCCAAAACAGTTACATCCAAAGTTTTAAGCTAAAAAAGCGCTTATTCGAAGAGGGCGTAAAGTTCCCAAAGTGTGAAATATGCGGCTGGTCTCAAAAATCTAAAGATGGTAGAATACCAGTAGAGCTGGATCATATAAATGGTGACCATTATGATAATCGTTTATGCAATTTGCGTATTCTGTGCCCAAATTGTCACAGCTTGCAGCCGACTCATCGTGGTCGTAATAAAAAAACATTAACGGGCGGATGGTGGAATAGGTATACACGCAGCACTTAAAATGCTGTGCCTGAAAAGGCGTGCGGGTTCAATTCCCGCTCCGCCTACCAACTAAAAATACCCCCTATTTTACTGGGGTATTTTTAGTTAAAAAGGCAAAGCCACCATTGCTGGTGGCTTATTCGCCTACTCACTATCCTAACTGCATGACACCCGGCAAGGCTTGTTGCCCTCCTGCCGGAAAGCAATATCTGCATTGCTTCATTTTACCAAAATTACAGGCTGCGCAGGTCTGAGTTTTTTCGGTTCGTTCGATAAGCTCAGCTGGCGTGTTAGGCAAAACAGCTGCACAGGCCTGAAAAGCATCTGACAGTTTCGGGCAAAAATTGCCCGATTCATCGTAGCCCGTCAAGTCCGGTTTTCCAATAATATGCAGGTATGGTACGAGATTAGTAAGCCTTTCCTGCCTGCTATCTTCTGCGCACCATTTTCTGATTACTTCACCACCCGCCAAAGCGCAACGCTCATCCTCGGCGCTCGTAGCGCCACTGACCGAAATAAATATCCGAACAAACAGTTGATTTCCGATTGTGCTCATAGTACCGGCTTCAAACTCGCGGTGTATGTCATACGCCACACAGCCCTGGTCATTGGTTAGTCCCCACGATTCATCCACAAAGCTTTGCGGCAGGCCGCAAGAGCGATAACCAAGTCCTTGTCGTATAGCTTCGGCGCAACCCATAATTTTTAGAGCCGCCCAACCATAGCAATCGCCAGCCGACACATCGCTACCGCGCCAGTTAACTGGCCGTATAACACTGCCGCCTTCTCTGATTGGGGAGTCTAGGTCAACATCACACGCCAACCCTAATAGCCAGTCAAGCGTTTTAACGCATTTTGGCACATATAGCCGACGCACAGCTCCACATTCAAAATCAGGAATCTTGGCCGCTTCGTCTCGTACTGCGTGTAGGATCTCCGCATCTAAATCTCGAAACGATTTCATCTTTTTACCACCTTCCTCTATAAGAAAACTTATATACCTAAGGCGGTTATCGCCATAGGATAGCGAGGCACCAATAACATAGATGCTCCTCTAACCTATGACGAATATATTAGAGTAGGCTGTTAAGGTACACAGAAACAAGCCCTCTACTACAATGGCTGCATAGCCATTCGCTATGGCTATGCTTTCATTGTAGCACACTCCTGTTGATCTGTCAATGCTTTAGTGGGCTGCTGATTGTTAAACGGCAACATCCGTGTTATAAATATAGTATATTGTACCTTACAATCTGGAAGGAAGTAATAAAAGTAAGCCGAGCCGATCAAACTTAAGGAGGAAAGTTTATGGATCGAGCACCAAAAGACCGTTGGGATGCTATGTGGGCAGCCAGACTCGGTACGTGGGATACTAAGACAGATCAACTACTGGCCAATTTTTACGACAAGCTAATTAGGCTATATTCTAGTGGCCGCGCTTACCACAATTTAAGCCATGTGATGGCTTGCTTGGACGAACTAAATACTGTGACCAATCTATCTGCACAAAGCATTTTCGCGCTAAAATTCGCCATTTTCTGTCATAATGCGATTTACAACATTAATCGATTTGACAATGAAAACCGCAGCGCCTGGCTAGCAGTTGACTTCTTGTTTTCTATCGGTATATCTGATGGCACTGCCAAGCAAGTCCAAGGCTTAATTTTAGCCACCGAGCATAAGTCAGGCGTAGTACTAACGCCCGACCAACAGCTTATTTGCGATATCGACCTGGTTAGTTTGGGTCAACCACCAGCTATCTTCGACAGATATAACCAGGCCATTCGGCGCGAATACAGCCGGTACAGCGACGACGAATATGCGGCTGGGCGGGTAGTTTTATTTGAAGCTTTTTTGCAGCAACCATATATTTACCACACCTTAGCCTTCCAGCAAAAGTATGAGCAGCCCGCCCGCCGTAATCTACAGCGTGCCATCGCTGCCCTACAACAAAGCCCCCAACCTTAGTTGGGGGCTTGTTTTTGATAGATTACACTTGCTAACTGCGTAAAAACTCGTCCAAATCGTTAACTTCGCCACTTTGCATATTTTTTACAAGAACTCGGCCAGATTTTACTTCGTCGCTGCCAATCACTATCACATTAGCCACATTGGCCTTGTCGGCGTATCTTAACTTCTTTTTAATTGGCATATCTTGCACCAAAATATCAACTCTTTTGCCACTCATGCGTAGAGTTTCGGCTAATTTATAGCTAAATTCAAATTCGGCCGATGAAAACGGCAAAATCATCACATTTACCGGCGAAACAGCCCCTGCACCGACTTTGCCCGCCTTTTGCAAAGCCGCAAACAAACGTGTTAAGCCAATCGATACACCTACACCAGGGTAAGTATCCTGGGTGTAGTTGCTAACCAAATTTTCATAACGACCACCACCAGCTACCGAACCGACTTCGGGCATATCATCTAGCGTAGTTTCGAACACCATGCCGGTGTAATAATCCAGCCCACGCACAATTTGTAAATCAAGCTGTACATGCTTGCCAACACCCATTTTACCCAACAAATCTATAACTGTTGTAGTTTCTGCAACACCTTGCTGAAACGTCTCATTTTGCAAGGTAAACCCTTGCAAAGTTTTTAGGTTGATAAATTCCGTCAGTTCGGTAACCTGTGCATCGCTTAAACCAATCTTTTTTAGTTCGGCTTTAAAATCACTAGCCGAAATCTTTTTGACTTTATCTATAATATGCAAAATTGCCACTTGTTTATCTTTCAAGGCCATTCCTTGCAAGAAGCCAGCTAGCAGCTTGCGGTTACTCACATAAATTGTAAACTTGCCCAAAGCCAGTTTTTGGTAAATATCCATAATTAGGCTAATTGCTTCGGCATCGTACGCTATATCTAGCGTATCTTTGCCAATAATATCAGCATCACACTGGTAAAATTCACGCGATCGGCCTAATTGCGCTCGTTCACCCCGGTAAACTTTACCAATTTGTGCCACTTTAAACGGAAAGTTTAACTGACCAGCATGTTCGACTATGTAGCGAGCCAACGGTACGGTTAAATCAAATCGCAGGCTTAAATCGTTATCACCCTTTAACACCTTATAAATCTGTTTTTCGGTCTCACCACCAGCTTTGGCCAATAACACTTTGCTAGCATAAATTAGCGGCGTATCGATCGGCAGAAAACCATGCGCTTTGTAAACATCAAAAATAACTTGGCGCATAGCGTCAAATTCCAGCTGCACATTTGGCAGATGTTCTACAAAACCAGATAGCACTTTGGTATTTATCTTACTCATGCCACTATTGTAACATCATTTAAAATACTTTCAGAGAGAAGGGGGGACTTCTCTGCTAAATGCCTTCAACTGCATCGCGATTGATCAACATTGTTGGGCCGGTGATTTTATCGTGTTGTTCGATATATTGTCCTAAGGCAAAAAGTCGTGCATCTCTTGATGACATTTCTATGAACTCTTTAGGACAATTCGGGCTAAGCAGCGCCAAATCGATAATTGTTTGCGCATATTCTCCTGCATCTATATCGCACAGCAGGCCTGTAGCAACATACTTAAAGATCAACTTAGCCCAGCTTTCTTTTGAATAACCATCGAAATCGGCCAGTAGCGTGTCCAGTTGGAATTTGCAGGATTTTGCGAACAGACCGTCAGCTATTTGTTCGGCCATTGCCGATAAATTGTTTAAGCCGTTAAACCTGGAGCGCACATCCACATCATGATCCACCAAAATCACAACTTTTGTTGGTTTTTTCAGTTTCACTACGTTAGTCCATGGCATTACTCGTCCTTTCCGAAGCCCCCCTCTGAAAATATTTTAAAGTGCTGATTTTAGCCTAACATCTATCATTTTAGACAACAAGCATAAACAACTTCGGTAGAATAAAGTGTATTGATATGCTAATATAGCTATGCGGCTCTGTAGCTCCTGCGTGAAACGCAAGTTATTCGTAGAGCAGAGGCCATGGCCGCACCCATATATAGCACAGCTGCAATTAACATTTTGCGTGGCTCTGTAGCTCAGTTGGTAGAGCAGAGGCCTGAAGAGCCTTGTGTCACTGGTTCAAGTCCAGTCGGAGCCACCATAAAACAACCTATTTCGATGGGCTGTTTTTTAATTCGTGATCAAGAAGATTTTCCCGGTGTTTAGAATATTTTTGCCACAACCAGTCAATCACTAACGCTATCGCCAGCCCGACGCACCAGCCACCAATCACATCTGTCCAATAGTGTACGCCTAAATACACCCGGCTGTAACCAATCACAACCGTGGCAATCAAACAATAGGCGGCCAACAAATACTTTAGCCAGTTTTGCTTAACATAGCGGAAAATCAAGATCGTCAGCACGGCATACATTGCCATATTAGTTACGGCGTGGCCACTCGGAAAGCTATAGTCTGTCTCGGTAATTAGTCGCAGAATATCTGGGCGTGGCCTGGCAAAGATATTTTTTAGCACAAAATCAGTCGCGCCAGCGACAATAATTGCGGCCGCGACCGGAATAGCAAACTTTTTTCTGGTAAATGGGATAGTAAATAGTGCCAAACCGATCAAACATAGCACTAACGGATCGCCAAGATGGGTGATAACTATCATGATATTGGTCAAAGTATGCGACATGCCTTCAACTGTTTCATCGTACGCCCATATATCAAACCCTTTAAATTTAATGATAAAAACCAACGTCACAATCACCGCGAACAAAATCAGCGGCAAAATAATCGACAACAGTTCAATTTTCTTTTTCATCTGTTTATTTATTTAAGTACATAAGCACAATTATTACAAATAAGATCACTAAATCGCCCGTTTTCCACGCAATATTACTGCCAAAAAAAGAGCGGCTCTTCGGTGCGCTCCATAACCGTTTGTGCTCAGGGTAATTTAAAGTTGAGAACGATGATACTCGGCAGTTAAGCTGAACACTTCAACATCGTCAGCGTCATAGTCACTGGGGTGCTTCTTGCCCCATGTCACCATGTCGTCAAAGAATATCGCGCGGTTCGCATGATATCTGTGAAGCAGCTCTGGATCATCAATCTGTTGACAGATCCATTGCTCCGTGTATGGACACCATGGATAGCCTTTACCATTTTCATCTATCAGGCTCCATTCAATCATCTCGTGCCAAGCACAAAAGCCACGCAACTCTGTGGATGTCCCCATAAGGATACCCACAAAATAATGATCTTTGTCAGCATAAGTAACCATGCTAGCATCACGTGCCGGAATTTCATCATCTTCAAATTGATCACAAGATATTAGATGATATTTTACAATCGTGCCATCCGGCGCTTGCCAGAGTTTAAGTATCGCCCCTCGGCCTTCCCAGTATCGACGCGCCTCCTCAACTTCTGCTATCGTAGCTTTCTTTGTCATATGCTCCATATCTTTTCCTCTCTCGAGAAGTTTCCCTGAATTATATATGTGCAACAAGAGGCAAAGCCCTCGTAGAAAAAGGTTTAATTACCCTATAGTTAAAGTATATCACATATCCGGTAATAATGCAACCTTACATCAATATTTAGTCAAACTACGCAAAGAACTCTCTAGTGTTATAATAACTATATGAGTAGAGTGCCGTTGGCGGAAAGGGTGCGGCCGACTAAGCTGAGTGAAGTTGTTGGTCAGTCGGCTATTTTGGGTGATGGCAAAATCTTAAACCAAATTGTAGCTAAGGGTGAACCAGTCAATCTAATCTTTTGGGGGCCGCCCGGCACTGGCAAAACCACGCTGGCACGTATTATCGCTAATGATTTAAAAGCTGACTTTATCGAGATTTCAGCTGTTACCAGCGGTAAAAAAGATGTCGAAAAAATCGTTGAACACGCTCGCCAGAACTGGAATTTAGGTCAACGCACCATCCTTTTTGTCGATGAAATTCACCGTTTTAACAAGGCTCAGCAAGACGCCTTTTTGCCCCACGTGGAAAGCGGTCTGATCACTTTGATTGGCGCCACCACCGAAAACCCAAGTTTCGAAGTTATCTCGCCACTGCTCAGCCGTTCGCGCGTGTTAGTTATCGAATCTTTAAGCAAAAACGAAATTATCGAAGTTATCAAACGTGCCATTAAGCTAGAAAAAGCCACCAAACGCGTCAACAAAGCCGCTATCGATTACCTGGCCGAACTATCCGGTGGTGACGCCAGGAATGCACTTAATAACCTGGAACTAGCCTTAAACTTAGCCGATAAAATAACACCCGAAGTTGTTAAACAGGCCGCGCAAAAAGTACTGCCCAGCTACGACAAAAAAGGCGACATGCACTACAACGTGATTTCGGCGTTCATCAAAAGCATGCGCGCCGGCGAAGTTGACGCCGCGTTGTACTATTTGGCGCGTATGATGCAAGCCGGCGAAGACCCTAAATTCATCGCCCGTCGCATGGTGATTTTTGCCAGTGAAGACATTGGCCTAGCGGGCAACGGTGCGCTTGGCTTGGCACTAGACGCTTTTCAAGCGATTGAACGCATCGGCATGCCCGAAAGCAGCCTGATTTTAGCTCACGTCGTTACCGCCCTTACCAAAGCTAAAAAATCGCGCCAAACCACCGACGCGTTGTATCGAGCCCAAAAATTAGCTGGGGCTTACCCTAATTTGCCGGTGCCAATCCATTTGCGCAACGCCCCCACCAAACTGATGAAAGACCTCGGCTACGGCCAAGGTCAAAAGTGGGAAGCTGGTTTTAAATTAGATAAAAATTACCTGCCCAACGACATTAAAGATGAAAAAATATTTGAATAGAATCAAAATATCAAAAAGGCGAGTTTTTCAAGGCCATTCCTTGAAATAGTAAAAACAGATCCAAACAACATTTCAAGGAATGGCCTTGAAAGTTAAGATTGTTTACCGTCTGAGACTTCTGGTAAAGCTACCTCCGTTTGTTCCGGCTTTTTGCGCTCTAATTTATCACCTATCCCGGTGTTGCGCATAAATTGGCACATACTCGAAGTTAGCCCTAGCCCAGACACCCAGGTCACTAACGAACCGCTACTACTAATAGTGGTTAAAGCTTCGCTACTTGGCCAGCCAAACGCATGGCTAGCAACCAATGCCGCCATTACGCCCCAACGCCCAACTTCGGCCGTTTTATCAAGTAAATCAGTTTCGGCATTACGGTGCTGTACCTCGGCAATAGCAGACGTCGCTAAATTCATGGCTTTCGGCGCGAATAATGCTATAGTTTCTGGGATTGGCACGACATGACCAGCCATCAAGATCGTAGCCGCACCTAGCGCTTTAACCCCGTCAGACACAGCATCAACCTTGCGACCTAATACACTTTCCGTACCAGTACGCCTAGCAATTTGACCATCGGCGACATCTAGCAACAGGCCACCAACCAACACTGGCACACCTAAATGATTCCCATTGGCTACCATAGAGCTACCCGCCACCACCGCTGCTGCCCCGCCTACCGAAAGAAAATTCGAAATAGTCGCAACACCATGCGTTTTTTCGCCAATACGCTGCAATCTGGTGAGCTCTTCGCCATTAGCTTTGTCTCTTTCCCAGCCTGATTTATGCTCGCCTAAATCGCTTATAAATAAGCCGACTTTTTCTGTCAAAATATAAACTCCCTCTTTTATATTAGCTTAGAATGCCCCGCCAACTATGTCAAATCAAGTTTGATAAGTCCTAAACTAGTTTAAAAATGAAAATACCCACAAAAGTGGATGTTTTCATCTGGTGTCCTTCGGCAACGCCGTTAATTGTAAAAATAGCATGGAAACCCAGCCCTACAAAGTAGCGGTTCAGAGGCGACCCCTGTCAATAACCCAATGCCAGAAGTAGATAATGTCCCGGAACAAACACTAGCAGCCGTTACAATGGCTAGCATGTGCCCAGATAGCAACCAACTCGTCACTGGTAGTAACAGACTTACACGATTTCTTAACACAAATAAACCCTCGACTGCGAAAAATTTTTTGGTCGAGGGTTTAAATAAGACCATCTTGGTGGGTCGCGAGGGGCTCGAACCCCCGACCCCCTCGGTGTAAACGAGATGCTCTAGCCAACTGAGCTAGCGACCCATCACCTAGAAGATCAACACGATGTATCTTACAGTACTACATACCAAAAATCAAGCTAATCGGTTAATTCACCTGTGTCACGTAGCCCTCGCCCTAAAACCGCTTCTACTAGGTCATGCCCGTCTTCACCCGGTTCGGCATGATCAACATACAGGGCTAGTTCGGTATTACGAACGAACTTATTAATGGTAGTGCCAAAGTTATCCGTGCCAAACAGCATCGATTTAGTGCCATCATCGTACTCACCTATTAAACATTTAATGTGTGATGGTTTTGGCCGATAAGGTGTAGCGATATTGCTACCTGCCACCTGACGTTGAAAGTTGGCAAACAAAGTATGGTAGCCAAGCGCCTGCAAGCGATAATCACCCTTAGGTTGCAGTGGCACTACGACTTCGGCATCATATTCTTGTTCGGCGCGCTTTAGCGCCTCTAATAGCTTACCATCGGGCATATACTGCGAAATAAAATAGATTTTAGTTGGTTTTCGATTAGCTAGCTTGCCACCTTTAGTCTCGGTTTCACATTTAGGGTCAATCATAGCTTCGGCCAATCGATTAATTTTGGGCAATTGAGCCGGTTGACCATAGTTACCATAATCTAAAACCAAGGATGTTTTGGCGTCTAATCGTTCAACCATATAGCCAACTCGACTTAAATCTTCAGACAACGGGGCATTTACCAAAAAATCACTGGCGGATGGATTATTAATAGTTAAAGCTAAATTATTCATATTATTAGGCACAAAATTTCCGGTTAAAATAATGGCAGCGTTATCGACGGCGGCATATTTAGCATGAACTACCCCAAGCGGCTGTAATAAATGCTGGCTCGCTATTCTACGTAGCCATTTAGCATTAGTGCCACAATCTTTAAAACGTGGGTGCACCCCAACCAAAATATCAGCAAAATCTTCTAGAGTTTTATCGATAGTAATCGCCGAAACGTCGCGCTTCAGTCTAGCCATACTATCAACCAAAGGATACCAACGCTTAACATTACGATTCCCTGCACAGCTCATGCTTTTGGTATAAGCTTCATCATAGCGTACTTCTACCTGCGCCTGTTCTTGCTGTTCTAGGTTCGTCAATAATTGACGCTCTTTAGAATACAGCGGGGCGTCAATAATCATTGTGCCCAAAATAGCCCTATCAACAGTATTTTTGCCTAAATCACGAATCAGCCTATCGGTGTATTCACTTTGGGTTTCGACTAAAAAGTTGGGCTGACGTTCTACCATAGATTAATT
>Ga0123354_10001637_pt1 | contig 27834 bp, 4 predicted proteins | sample TergutLab28metaG_2_FD_97872 | JGI IMG/M metagenome (GOLD analysis project Ga0123354, IMG submission 97872) | Labiotermes labralis P4 segment gut microbial communities from Petit-Saut dam, French Guiana - Lab288 P4 | ecosystem: Host-associated > Arthropoda: Insects > Digestive system > Gut ... | reverse complement strand
TCTTTCCCCCCTCCCTCCCTCAAAATTTTTCTAGCCCCCCCCCCCCCCCCGGCCCAACCACTAACAGTATTATTAATGCAATCCAAATTAGCCAGGAGGAATCTTTTCACACAGATTCCTGTAAGGTTCCGTCCTTAACTCACCTTGAAAAAATATTCTTACTGTTTAAATGTGAATATTTAAACATACGACAGGACGACGTTCATGACGGATCGAAATTTCTAAGTTATATCTGATCATGAACCAGAGTATCAGTGTAAGGTAACTAAAAACTATCACATAATATGCTATGGTTATTAACTATAGCTGTTGCTGCCATACAGCGTCTTACATTTTGATATAAGTCTTATGACGTATTTACCGAATGCGGCAAGACAAAATAACGAAATACACAGGCCAACGAAAAACGTGTATGCGTTGTGTTTATTTTTACATTGGGTTTGGCATCGATTAGTGTGAGACCGTGGTGGGGTTTTCAGTCCATACATGAAGCAGAGTTCACACTAGCGTAGTCACGCAGCAACGGTCTCCTTGCTGTGGTCAGCCTGGAATTTCCATCCTTAAGCTTCGCACTGAGATGACTAGTCATCCAGACCGGGCACTCTGAGAGGTCCGACTTGATCAAGGGCCGGAATTAGATGATTTGTGGGCCGGAGGGCGATAAGACCAGTTTCACTGGCCTGTGCACTAATACTAGTCGTGTTGCAGCGTCCATTGAATACCTTCGGCCCGCAGCTGGAACTGTGTAATGCTATAGGCCCCTGCTGAGGGGTAACACTCTGCCATCTTCCGTCGGACGACTCGCCCTGTGGGGAACAGCCTTCGAACCTTGGCACGTAGTCACCAGCGTTCCAGTGCGCCAGTCCCATTTGTCTTCCGAAGGCTACGGTTACGTTGGAGCCAGAACCGACACAGCACAGCAAACCAACATTTGTCTGGGCATATATCGCCAGACATGTATGGCTACTTTAAATCCGACATGTCTGTCCAGATTTCTGCCTACAGAAGGATTTATTTTTCTCAGTCTGCGTGTTGTAGGTGATGTGAACGGTACATGATGTACACGTCTGATGATGATGGTTGGGACAAATTTTTACTGATGGATAGTAATCTTTGCTTTAAGTTAGTACCGTAATGTAATTCAGTAGTGTTATTATTGCAGAACTTACCCGTAAAGTTTCATTTCTTTCGTATTTCATCCCAACGTTTCGGCTTGAGATCTCTGTTATGGCCCTTTCTGTGTCTTTGATCACCAAACGGCGGAATATCTCTAACGAGTTATATCAGGGAAGTTTTGTCCACTGGACGAATACTCGTACATATACTAACTGAAGCAGGTGTATGGCCGGACTGTCGGCTCGAAACAAACCTATTTTGTTGGGCCAGACAGTAGGGAGTTGTTGGAAAACAACACGCCAGGCAGATCTGTAGCCGTAGCCCACGGCTGTAGTGGAATACTCGGCGGAAAAGACAGCTTGCTAGCGCACTACATTGGAGGGAACAGGTATATGCAAACTCTTCACACTTTCTCAAAAGGAAGGTTCTCGATGAGATCATCGATGGCCTGGGGCCGGGAGGAGAGGGGGCTGACTCAGCGTTGTGCGAGGTGTGTGGACAGGGTGCTTTAGTGCGATGACTGAATTGCAGCAGTAGGCACAACAGGAAAAGGATGAGTGGTTAGCATTAAATGGTGCGAGCCTTGACATAATCCCCGTAAGCACCATGGTTCCAGCCCAAGCCAAAGATCCCCTCTTCAGGAGACAGAGTAGGTGGAGTCGCATCAGGTACGGCAGTGCGTGAAAATGCACGATTTTTCGGCCTATTCCCATCCCAACGCTCACTTTGTAGCGCTATGCCTTGGCTTCTTTTCACTTCCTGCAGCCTCGACAAGGTTGCAAGGATGTGCCAAATCCAAAATACGGAAAATGAAGAGACGATAGGTCTTGTACGTACCGAGCCAATAGTAAGAGAGGAGTGAAGTGAAACGCATGGTCTTGTACGACCCCTTTACTTGGGGGCAGCATGTTACTCCGCAACGTGGAAACAATGTATCCAGCACGCTGTATGAATCCAGAGGACAATACTTTGACCAAAAAGGCTGGTAAGTGACGACTTGTTGAACAGAAAAAGAGAAAAGGGCAACACTGTCAGATTGTTGTGAAAGTGATGACTGCGAAGGTGACACCGCCACATCTTTGTGAGTAAGAAATGGTTAAAAAGGCGAAACTGTCAAATTGCTGTGAAAGAGACAGAGCTACAACGGCGACACCGACAGATCGCTAACCTTGTCAGATCTTTGTTCAACAGAGCAACGAAGGCGACACTGTAAGATCGTTTCGAAGTAACGACGAAAAGAAAATAACCGCTCCCGCTGGATATAGATTCTAGGTCATTCATCTTATAGCATTCATTGGGCGCACTAACAGTTTTTGTAACCCTGTAATATTAGGCGATTTGTATGATACATGAATTTGGGAAAGACCGAGATTAATATCAGGATCAAATCATAGGAAGACACAGATACGAAATTATGATCCTTCCCACATCTTCTGCATTGGCAAACATTCGGGTTTCGTGCTGTTGACAAGAAGTTTGTACTACTTCGAAAACTGCATGAACCAATCATAACACTTTACTTTAGCTATTTATGTGTTTTGAAACATACATGTTTCGGCTGAAAGGACCACATAAGGCATACATAATGAAAATACGCAGAGAAAATCATATTTATGTACAAATATGAAGTAGACATTAAAAACGAGACCTCATAGGTACACATCGTACAGCGTTGAATGGTAGGGTGATTGTGAATTGTCAATTGAAATAATGTCGTAAGAAGCTTTTGTGGAGCATTTTTCCAGAATCCACTAGGAGCAATTTCAGAGAACCAGAAAATGCTCAGTCAGGACAGGCAGTCTGCGGTCAGATATTCGGATCCAGATTATCACAGTACGAATGAGTACTCACTACTTGAAAAGAGAAACGTAACGTCGTCCGTGTACCCGCCACGAAAGCGTATTGAGAAGAGCAGCTATAATTCCATTCACCCTTGGCCTCGACACCAGATGGAGGTTAGTGACCAACTTCACGTCCAGGCCGATTTACTAGGGGATAAAGTTCCGGCATCCAACAAATTGGAGGTTGTATGGTCCGCAAATGACCTGGAAGGCTTAGAGAAGAGATAAAACTTCTTGCCCCTTCCGGGAATCGAAACACGATCCAACGGCTGTACAGGCCGTAGATTAGAGCAAAAGCTTGACGTATAATTATTGCCTTCTCCACTGTGAGGGTTAACAGTGACAGGGTGAGGCGACAAATTCCCATAAAAGCAGTAAAAGTTAAGAAGGTAAAACCCACGGCAAAATTTTTGTTCGTGATCTGCTTTAAACGCGAATGCGGACATCGGACGTGAGAAACTGAAAGTCTGGGTCACAGTGAAAGAAAGTTTGCTCTAACCCTTTTCCTCTTCGAACCCGATTTTTATGTCGTGCTCAAAGTTCTCCCAAAGAAAACATTCATAGAAGGGTTATCGTTCCTTCTTTCCAACCTTCCCTTTCGTATGTTCTACTGTGACCCACGATTGATCTGAAAAATACATAGTTCGCTCCCTTGTGCTATTCTTCTCGAGGTCAGGAAGGATTCTTGTACGCCCACAGGCATTGTTTATATCTGACACACCAATGTGTGTGTGTTTTTATTTTACCCGAACTAAATTCGGTCTTTACGGCCCTTTGTACACAATTGTGTTGTACAAAAAAGGAAACAGGCTGTGGTTATCACTGCTAACAGATATTTCGTCAATTCGGATAGTGAATTACTGGAATTGAAACTCTGCACCTCTCGCACCATCGCGGTTTCAACAAACTAGCCAGTTTCACTTACAACCGCTTGTTCCTTTGACATATTTTGCGGGGCGATTTGAAACCACCCGCTGATTTCACTGGCTTCAATTTACCAAAGGTTTAATTCCCATGATACGTTATGAATGTACGTAATTTGTTTACATTCGGATATAGCAGTTATCTTTTGCCAGTGACGATGCACGTTAATACTGCAAGAGTTTTCGGTCTAATCAGAAAATCTTTACTTGGAAAACTTTTGAAAACACCAAGGTTGAAAATTTACATCCATGCGGTAACGTATCACACGTAATCAAGAGGCATCGTAAATTACCATGCCATAATAGACACAGGCTACTTCCGTGAGTTGGAAAATGCCCCTTCTTCTACTGCAAGGAACAGATGCCGATACTGTGCGTAAGAGCGTTTGGGGTGAGCCCACCGGAAGATAACAACCTAATGCTAGTAACATCTTGATGTCCTTTCAGCTTCTGTTTATATCCTAGTACGCCGTAATTCAGATTATGCATTTGAATTCGCTTTGTAAATTTATGGGAGACTGTTTCAAACTAACTGATTAATAAATACGGTATTTATGTGGATAATTTTCGAATAATTTCAATTCCAGCGCACTTCGAAGTACAAGCAGGACTATGCTTCGTATATAAAATCAAGAATCGTGATTTAAGGCTTCCGCCATGGTGAAAAAGAAATATTCGATCTTCCGGGATGTTACTATGTGTGATGGGTAGTTACCGACGTTTCGGGACAACCGTTTTCTGTCTCCCCTTCCTGCACCTGGCGGTGACCTCATGACTCGGAGCCGATTCGTTACAGACCACCCCTTTGGTACATCTTCCTTCCTCTTCTCCTCACTTCTGAGTTCTCCTTGCTCCACTAACCCTACTGGCTAGCCTCATATTCTCTGACGACCAATCACGGTCCACACCATTCCCTACATAACTTCGCACTTAAGTCTCACCGGCAATCTTCTCAGACTGCCTGACCCGTGAAGACGGGACTGGTAGGCTGTCCCAAAAGTCGGTAAATAACTGCCAATATACACTGTCTAACATCCAAGGACAGCGAAGATACTATCCCGAGACCCGAATTTCCATACAATCTGACATAACGAGCTTTACGAAACTGGCAGAAATATTCGAATTTTGATTAAAATCGGGCACTTCTCATGATCACATACGCGTATTTGCTTGTGTGTCGTCACAGTTAACTACGTGTATACCAAAGTGGGGGGGGGATGTTCTCCCACTAGCTTTAGGTTTCTGTGACCGTGCATCGTGAGCAAATTGTGAAGTGAGAGAGAAAACCAACAAGACGCAACAGTTAGATGTTTATTATCAACACTTTCTCAACATGTTTCGGGCATCATTATACCCATCTTCAGGAGAACAAGACTTGTGTTACTGCACGTGGTGTGCTGCGCTGGTACTGCTGGATGTGGTTGGTAGCGGTTGTGGGGCGCTGCGTTGTAGGGTGCGAGCACAGAGAAGGTTATTGTTCGACTTCACAGTGCTCGCACCCTACAACACAGCGCCCCACAACCGCTACCAACCACATCCAGCAGAACCAGCGCAGCACACCACGTGCAGTAACACAAGTCTTGTTCTCCTGAAGATGGGTATAATGATGCCCGAAACATGTTGAGAAAGTGTTGATAATAAATATCTAACTGTTGCATCTTGTTGGTTTTCTCTCTCACTTCACAAGTTCTCCCACTAGTTGCACAAAGGAACGAAGCAAAGCATTTTCACAAATTTTATGTTTTGTGAGGTTATTGGTAAATGAGAACGAGCGGGCCAGATTTGTCGCGCCATTTATACATTCCCTAACTTACGAGTTTTGAGGTACTTACAGAGTTGCTGCTACAGATTCAAGTCTTCTGGGATGTTACGCCATGTCGACTGGTATATTTTTACCTACGTTTCGAAAGACTCTACTGTCCAAATCACCGGATCAGGCAGTTCAAGTGGCCTGAACTGTAACTCCTGACGACGAAGTCACTAAATTCCTCTGCAACGTCTGTAACTACTTGCCACACAACGTGACGTAATTTTCAGAAGAAATTCACAAATTGTTTACAGTTTTAATCCCAGGGTGCTTTACTGCTGTCGACATCATAAACCGTTTTGTTTCAAAACGTAATGTAGAATAGACAGCTTATTTTGCGCCGGTGAAAATATTCAATGCATTAGGGAACATTTCGCGTATTTTGACAGCGAATCAACAAATGTTCGAAGATTGAAAAGGGGAAATATTTGCTATCGGAGTAAGCCTCTGATCCTTCACGTTCCTTACATGGCATGTAATCTCTATATATATGATGGAAATAAGTTGTAAATTTACTCTAAACACATGGACGCTCTGTTTGAACACGAAACATGGGGTACGGCTCTACTGTATAACACTTACTTACTTACTTACTTATTCCACGGAACAGTGTCCTTCTTGAGAAGCTAACCGGTTCTCAGCTAGTCAAGAAATTCTCCGCATTTTATGGAACCCGAAAGTTTATTACCGCATTCAAAAGTGTCCGCAATCTTTCCTTATTCCGAGCCAGTTCGATCCAGTCCATGTCCCCACATCCCACTTTCTGAAGATACATCTTAATAGTATCCTCTCATCTAGGCCTGGGTCTTCCAAGTGGTCTCTTTCCCTCAGGTTTCTCTACCAAAACCCTGTATAACCCTCTCTTCTCTCCCATCCACTGCATTACATATCTCGATAAAAGGTGGAATACTGCAGCTGCACTAACCACTAGAAACTGACACCATATACACACTGTTTGTGTCGGTGTTATTGGGCCTCAAAGCCGCACTTCGCGTGGCACAGAATAAAGTAATTTCAAGGCTATGCCATAATATAATTTTAATTCTGTCTTTCATCTGTAGTCAATCAATCTCTTTGCAGGAATCAAACCGGATATTATACCATATAGAAGAAGTAAGGTTAATTATTACAGAATCGCGTTGAATGCGAAACTTGCATTAACTTAACAATGTAAAAGTTCGTATGAAGAAGTGAAGATATTTTCCTTCTTCTATTCAACCTGAAACTTAATTACAAAGTCTACAAAGTCTTCAAAATTAATACGTTTTTAGAACCCTTGCGTAAGATTCCGCAAACTGATGGTTTGTCAGGGGAAGAAGTTCCAGCCATCCTCCAAAACTTCAGACTGGAAGTCCTCTCTTGTTTGCCCACTATTGTTTATTCGATACATTCGCAGTTATTCACCGTGTACGCAGGCTGTTTACACCTTGCAGTACTTCAAGCACCGTCCATGTGCATGTGATAAGGGACAAGCTTTCAATGGGACTACCACTGTACTTCATACAGTACAAATACGAGTCGACAGAAAGCGGAGTTACATCGGAATGGCAGCAGTTTGACTCATGCTGATGCAACTTTTTGCGTCTGACATACGTACATATTTTTAAGAGAAGACAAATTTAAACACTTGTATTATTTTGTATACCCCCAACCCAAACACTGCATTTCGATGCCAGAATTTCTGTCCGACATATCATTCCCTACTGCGGGTCATCTAGAACCAGAATAAAAATAAACGACACTGAGTGTGTATAATCCTAGTAATTAACCAACTTGATGCACTAAATCTTGTTTTATAATAAGTTTATTAAATACCTCTACATGTTTTGAGCAACATGTGCTCATCATCAGGCGGTCAAAATTGTATTATACAGCATCTGGTATCATCACTTCTGTAGGTGGCTGTCCTGTGCGCGGGACGGCCACCTACAGGAGTGTGACTGTACCAGATGCTGCATAATACAATTTTGACCTCCTGATGATGAGCACATGATGCTCAAAACATGTAGAGGTATTGAATAAACGTATCATAAAACAAGATTTTGTGAATCAATTTGGTTAATTACTAGGATCATAATGAGATGCAGGTCAGCAACACTTAAAAAAATCTGAGTGTGTATGCATATGTGCTTACGTAATCCGAATATTTTATTTATCTTGCACCCAGAAAATTCACTATAAGCCTTTTATTTACCTTAAAAATTCAATTTCGTATTTTCTCTATACACAACTTCTGTCTGTCGATAAGTTACCATTTGTCTTCCTCTATTCATCCGCAAGAAAGCTTGGATTACAACTCTGTGCTGTAAAACACAACCTAATAAAAGGACCTCATTCTGTTTCGTTCGCTATTTCAGTCCTTCCAAAGCGACCTATCGCCAACGACCTGATTATAATTACATGGCCAATGAGAAAGAAAGGCGAAAGGTCATGAATGCTTATAATAAATACGACACAGAATCAATAATACATTAACTTCATAAATTACATTTGATTTAATTTTTAATGAACGTTTATGATTTATGTATCTGCGGAAATAACGGTACGTGATTTATTGTAAGGATTACTCTTTCACCATTTTGTCAGAAATTTCATATACAATACGTACAATATACACAGCCTCCCAAAATTGCCACAACATGAAAGATACAGAAGGGTAATCCACAAATAATTCTAACTACATATTTATTTCGGTAACATGTTAAACTTCGAATATACTTGAAAACGCGTTAAATAAACTAAATGTGAAGGCAAAAATGTTACCAATTTTTAAATTTATACATCTGAGGTATTATTTTCACCTTATCATGCAGAGGATAATGTAATGTCAGCGACACCCATTAGAAAAGTATTGGATTTTTAAGGAACTAGTAAATGATTAACAACATTTAGTGTAAATTTATTATACCGAATTTTATAAAAATCGGACAATAAATGTGGATAGCAAGTTAAAAATTAATTTACGTGGGTAAATAAAGCGGCTTTCACTGGGAAGGTTACCAGAGAACTCACAGCTATTCAGCAAATTGTTTTCGGTATTTAATGTAGTGAAGCATATCCAGTTCGGATGAAACATGTAGAAAACAGCGATGAAATTTCATTTAAGACCACAGGTGAAGTTCGACTGCCACCGTATCTATTGTCATGAAACTCAAAAAATATTCCACGCCATTCTAGCGCAAGCTCCTGTCAAAATTTCACCGAAGTTACACAAGAAGTATGGGAAATAAAGCGGTTAATTTAATTTTCCTTCAGTACAGTACGACCGTCATGGCAACACTGTTCACGAAACTCACCACTGTTCAACAACATTATTTAAAAAAATTCCAATGCGGAATTTCATTAAAATATGATAGACAGTTTAACTACTGGAACTAGTCACGGACAGACGGACGGATGGACGAAGACTGGAAGGACGTGATCGCCACAAAAAGCGTCCTTTTTTGCTTCGTGAAGTACGCCTTAAATAAATTTAAAACACGCCAGGTTTTGCCTACATTTCAAAAGTTACTAATGTAGCACACCCTCCAACGCTGGATAGAGCGTCTGTGCCTGTAACTGTCCACCGAGACGTAATGCTTAAAATCGCAGTAATTGAAAGCTAGACTATAAATTTTTAATTCAAACTTACCCATTCGGACGACCTCCACTTTCGCCCCCAGCACCTCCGCCACTCTAAAAAAGAAACAAAAAGAAATAATAAATTAATAAATATCTATTTAAAATATTACAAATACAAATACAGTTTTTCAATAAACAATAAAAATAACAATATAAACAAAATATTTTATTTGAAGAATAAGAGACCAACTTGATGTCAATAGTTATGTTTTATTTCACTTCTTCTATGCTCAACATGTTTCGGACTCCAACACACATCGAAACAAGAACACACGACCAATGTGGTGATACAATAGAAAAGCCGCAGGCTCCTGATGATGGATGTATTAATGTCCGAAACATGTTAAGCATAGAAGAAGTGAACTAAAACTTAATAAGTAGTGACATCAAGTTGGTCTCTTATTCTTCAACTATCACAATGATGCACGGTCCAAAATACATAAAATATTTTAGAATAACAATAACATAACAAGTGTACATTTTAGTAATATAACATACAAAATATGAAGTACAGTATTATAGAAAAGTCAGGAACCGGAAGCCTTATGTAGACCGTTGACTTTTAATTTTCGATTCTCTTTGTTTGACGGTCATGTGATGAACAAAGTTGCTTCAAGCGACACTAGGCCTGAAACATGAGCAGTAACTGTCACGGAACCTGACTCTTCCAGCCGTACACATTTGTGCTGCAATGTCTTAACTTACATTATTATTACAAATATGCACACAAATAAATTACATTAATGAGAAAAAAAATTACATGACATATATATGTATATAAACAAGAACAGTATTATATGCTGATATGTACGCCACACCAGACACAACACAGTGTGCGTCTAATGTATTTTAAACATGTAACTTGTACACGAAACACATTTACAACTCATGGAAGTTACCTACAACAGTTCAAAATACATTGTAATACATTAATCTCAAGTTGTACAAAACAGTTCTTTTGTGGAATATATTAGGAAGACTTGAAGCTGGTTGTCAAGGTTTTGTGTATCTTACCCTAATGCAGTCCACAAAATTCAAAAGTGCAATATTTCATAAGGTACAAAATAAAAAGAGTTTTACCATTTCACTCATTAAGTTAGGAGAGTTGCCAGCATTATGCGCAGAATCCAATTGGTCCCAAACATAAGCAACATGCACAACAGTAAAAAACTATCGGCTACCTTCTTTTTCACACGGGACTCCAATTTGAAGCGTAATATAATCAGACATTGCGTCAAAACTTTGAAGACATGCGATCCCTCAGGTGACAAATAATGACAATAAATATTTTCCTGCTGACTGCTGAACACAATATGAAATTCAACAAATCTAAGTAAACCAGACTTCGCCGAAATTATCTGGATATCAATCAAATGTAAATGGACAAATATGAACAAGAAAATAAATCGACTCGGGACCAGATTCTTCACGTAACGGATTATATTTTATGACATATAGGAAGTACTCAGTAGTAGGAAGACTATGTGCGTAATAGGCCGAAGAAATCCCTAGCAGTACGTAAGGGAAAACTATTGGAAACACATACTTAAGTGCTGCATTGCAATTTAATAGTCAGGTGGTTTGTGCAAACACGGAATTGAGTGTGGGATACAGCATGGTTACCTTTCACTACACACTGAATTCATTCGTGAAGCTTAAACGACAAGCTCATGATATTTTCGTGAATTTCAATTTATGTGTAATTGTCCACCGCGAACACAGTCGCAATTCAGGATTCTCCAAAGGACAAACACGTAATATTTCTACTTACACATACATATTATGGATTTCCCTAATGATACATACATGGCTTCTCTAGTACTACAGAACTAGGTTAACAAAAACTCTTCCATCTATAATTTAAGTACTCCATAAATTAACAGGCCTATATAAGAATGGGAGGTACACAATAACTCTTTTTACATTCACACGGAGTATTTTGTGTTCAGGGCATTAATTAAATAGTAGGTAATTTTATTCTAGACAGTATACAAAGAAAAAGGTTATGTATTCTCTATGTGTGAACTGAGGGTTCATGTGGAAATACTTTAAGCAGATTTGGAACGTACAGAGACACACATGACTTATTTTCTATAAAGCTATATTTCTATGTGACAGCCACGTCAAAGATGAAATGAGGATAAGAATGACTTTACTGAATCAAGTAATCCAGTGTCTGTGCCTACAGCGGTAAAGTCGCAGAGCTGACACAGAAATAAGCCTTTCACTTCCAAGCGCAAGTTTAAGTTACACAATTTATCGGGAAGAAATTTGGACATTCTTAACGCAAATTATAAAACGTGGTTAAGCATTACACAGATGCCCTGCTACTATAATAGCTCACTGTGCCAATTTCTTTACAAAAGTACACTGCTCTGTTATAGCTTTACTCATAAATAAATAACGTAACTGAAGTACAGTAAATGATTAGATGAACTGCAATATTTCCTTTTTAACTTTACTCAAAGGACCAATCCTTTTAAGTTCAGGGACTTAGGTATGGTTCTAGTAACGAGTCTTATAAGGCCTTCTACAATAGTGTGAATCACTAGACATAATGACATGGTGCAAATTTAGCTTCCTTGAATACATGCATGCTACATTCGGTGCCTAACATTTGACCGTATCCATAACATCTTCAATACTGATAATATAGGTTTATTGCTTACGTTGTACTGCTTGTATAATATCAACATATTTTTCTATGGATTAATACATTACATTTTATTGCGTTACGACAACTACACATTTTTTTTGCTAACACTAACGTCTAGTACTATTTATAACACCACTAATATTTAAAACTGTACGTAGTAGCTTATGAGAAATGTGCGTCTGTTGTAAATACTTCCGAATAACAATTGTTTGCTTATTAAGTATGAATTTTCACAGTGTTTTGTAATTTAATAATATCAAGATTCACAGAACTTTGAACCAAAAAACGAAGTTTACTTCTTGCGCCATGCTTATTTTGAATTTTCTTTCGAGGTGGAAATATAATTCTAGGTAATTAAACTTAACAGCTTGGAAATACATTACACTTCGTGATTCCGCTGAGCAGACACGGAATGGTTCTGAATGACTTAGGTCTAAGGGTGCCAATTTACGTATAGTGCATAATGGGTACAGCGGAAATGTTAACGGTAATATACAGTACAGTACAGGTCTCAGAAACTGTGACGCTTCTTTGATACTTACAAATACAGTCGCAGAACCTGACTGTCTAGGCTTACAACTTGGGCACTGACAATTAGAACAAGGATAGAGAATCGATTGGGCGGATAGACGTGTATTTTTTTCTTTTGCTCAGATTAAGTGAAACTTTGGACTATACAAATATAATTCAGGATAACGCTGTCACTGTACGTACATATCGGAGTGTTGTAGTCTACATCGTGCACGGCAAATTGAGGAAGATTTTTATGCTGCAGTTTAAGCTCATCGCTTGTGGTCGTTCAGTTTGATGCAACAGCTTCTGTTGCGGAAACTGTTAACAAGTGACGCAGAGAAAGAATACAGTAATAATAGGCCGAGTACAAGAAAACTCTTTAGAAAATCTTGAAAAAAATCTGCATTCATTGCACAGCAGAAGCAATGTAGTATTCACGTGTGACTACAGAAGATGTTCTTTCTATTCGTATCAATCAATGTAAGCGCAGTTTTTATTTAAGCACATATTTGTCTTAAAAAGAGTAAGTAAGGTGCACGAGACATACAAGACACTATGAACTGCGTGGTTTTTGTTATTATAAGTATGATACAGGATGACATGAAATGTGTTCCAAAACAAATTTTAAAAAATCCACATGGAAATTAACATTTGTAATGGAATTTTATGTTAATACTGTGTTTCATTTAAGCCGACACTTCTGTCCGCCCTTTCGGTTCCTTCTCATACGGAGAGTGAAACACGTGAAGAACTCTGTTGTGTTGATAATCCAGTGAACAATTCCACGTGTTACACGTGTTATTGGAACACAGTAAACCTCTATGCTACGGCGTCTAATTTCGCTTGAGAACAAGGTGAAATTATTCAACAGCTTTCCACTTGTTGAACTCGTGGGAATTCAAAGAAAGTTTTGTTCTATTAATCCACTATAATGCTGTTATGATTTACCACATTCCTTGTTTACAGGGAATATTTATACATTATGCAAGACTACATTTTTTATTTCAAGTACTGTAACATCAAAGTGCGCGAATGCCACAGAATACTATTGCGCGATATTTTGGTTACTGCATATCCCTATATAAAGTGCCAAATTCAAATATTTTACATCTAGAAATAACACGTGAGTCATTTGAGTGACAAAAATTAAGCGTTATCTACCCTGAGCTAGTCCATATATATGGCTCTTGAATGTACGTATGCACGTGCCCTCCAAAACTCACTGTTTGCAGTACAGAGTGCAAATTAATAATCAAAATTATATTATCTTTGTTTCACAGAGGTAAGGTTCATAGCAAATACAACACGAATAGTCAAAACGAAATTCGTTTAAGTACTGGGCCCAGGTAAAAACACTTGTTATAAGGAAACCGTGTTCGCTGAAAAGTGTTCGCGATGTGCAAGTTACAGAGTGGAACTGTTAAAATTATATTGGCGTAATAGAAATATCACAAAGAGTTTAGCAAGTCAGGTAGGTTAAAATTTCATCTGATCCTAATTTAACTCACTGTTTTTATACCTACCGCGCCCGCGTTCGCTTTTGCTTCCGCCGCTGCAGTTGCTGTTGCAGCTTCTTGAATCTTTTCTTCCGCTTTTCTCTCTTTCAGAGCTTTGAGCAACTTCCACTTGCTGCTGGCGGGTCCGCTGTCTTTGGTCGTCATATCTTCCTTGACTGTGCAGAACCTGTCAGTTTCGATTTTGAACTTGGGTACAGACGACGCAGAGCTATCTGCACCTTCTAGGAGTTCGCTACCAGCTGCATATTCGGCTTCGCCTTCCGCTTCCCAAACGTCGCTGGCCGCAACACTTACGGAACCTTCGCGTACTGTAGCTGTTTCTTCGGTGTCCCAGCCGTCGCTGACTGGAATACTTATCGACATCTCACTTGGAGGAACACTTAATGAACCCTCCCTGCTCAGCGAGTCTGAACCTTGAAGGAGTTTCTCTCCATGACGAAGGGTGGAACCGCTCGAACTCCTCATGGATCTCGCCAATTCCGCTTCCATTGCGGCCTCTTCTTCCTCGTCAACTTCCATTTCATCCATACTCTGATGCGGACTATCGGGACCACTCGTTTCTCCTGATGAGGACTCATCTTCTTCTCTAAGCCTACTGGCACCTGTCTTCTTTGGTTCCTCTGTCACGGGCACTTGCGGCGCTTGGTCTGAGATGGACTGCAATTCATTTTGCTTTTCGGCACCGTCGTGTTGAACATCTTCCCACCGCATCATCGATCCTGTAGACCTTGCTCGCACCTGACGGTTGTAGTCTTCTTCATCGAGAACCCCTTCACGTGTTTTGGCTTTCAGCTTTAGCTCCTGGAGTACAAAAGACATCTGCTCCTTTACATCTTCATCCAGTTCAAAACTTTCGGCGTTTTCTTCTTGCATAGGTTCCGAGTCTTGTTGTCTTTCTAATTCTTCCAACTTGCGTAGCTCATAACAATACCACTCATCTTCACTATCTATACTGTCTTCAGTGCTTTGTCTTCTGGAAGATACCCGGGATGTGCTTCTCCATGAGTGGGTACTTCGGCTGTCTTCGTCAGCCTCACCTCTAGACCCGCTCCACGGGATTTCTAAACTCTGTTGTTGGCGGGTAGTGTGATGCCTCCCACTAGAGTAACTGCGCATACTGGACACAGACGGGCTTGCTTCAATATTAGAATGTTCTTCCACGCGAGAATGTTGCTGTTGTGTATTGATATTTTCTGATTCCTCAACTACAGGCTCTGCCGTTGGTTCATTGTATATATCTTCCTGAATAACTTCACCCGTTGTAGCGATAACAGGAACTTGTTCGCTAGACTTAGTAGCAGAGACATCGTCTTGGTTCGCCTGTTCATCTGCAGTTATAGTGGAAGACTGACGCTGACGATATTTTCCCAAGGCTCGGGATACGGCAAATTCCCTGGAAGCGCCGCCCAACGCAACTGGAGGAAACTGAATTCTTTCACTTGTTGCCGATTCTTCACTCGTTGAGGACACTACTTGGGTTGCTGCTCTCTTTACTTCACCTACCGTTGGGAATAGAGTGGATGGATCCGCATCTAGAGAGTGGTCTTCTACAGGCTCTGCATCATATGGAATTTCGTTTACTTGTTCCATATCCGAGTCCCTTCTCGGTCCCATTCTTGTGTTTGACAGAACCTGTTGCTGCTGTAAACTGTGCTGCCTCGGCAAGCTGTGAGCTACTTTGGCAAATATATTGGAATCAGATGGAACATCAGAAAATACACTGTCTTCGCTATCTTCAGAAAATCCACTCTGTCGACCACTCCACTCCGTTTCTGACTGTTCTGGGTCTGACAGCGACTGAGAATGCTGGCTACGACGTTTGGCTTTTTGGAGGATTCCAGACATTGTAGAAGCTAGTGGATTTTTCTTTTTCTTGCGAGGTAGTGTGGTTGTTGAACGTTGTTGACTTTTACCGCGTGACATTATATACCCCTTTCCGTGTTCCTTGGACAGTACAAGGTCTTCACGTCGGACACCTGCTGGCAAGGAGTGGGAGCGATGCCTTTTGCTGAGGTGCAAACCAGGTAACCAACTGCTCACAGAGCTCATTGCTGATTTCAGTTTACCTTTCTTACTCATCTTCTCGTCTTGGGGATATTTACTGTCTTTTATATCAGCAGCAATAGATATATATCCTGACTGGGACACTATGACTCCACTGGGATCATAATATTGCCCGTCGTGAAATTGTTGATGGTAATCTGAAACATTTCTTTTCCTTAGATCATGTTCCAAGTATTGCATGTCAGAATGCTCGCTCCAAGAGTGTTCTCGAGGATAGCTTTCGTCTGGTTCAGCAATCCTTTCTATTCCAGGCTGTGAACCGTAGTGTTGTTGTGGTGGATGTTGTGGGTAACGTCTTGCATCCATGTACTGTGATGAAATGTACCCGCATTCTACTGTGGATGTAGGAGCACTGTCTAGTGATATAACTGACGCAGGTGTGTGCTCATGTTTTATCTGGTTCGTACCTGCGGAGTCAGTATGCGCCTGAGAGCTACTTAACCAAGCAGAACCATGACTGTAGGCAGGTCGTGATTGGTTTCCGGACGGTGTCGAATCATAGCGCGTGCTAGTAGGGTAATAAGACAGAGCGTCTGTGATGTTTCCCGTAGGGAACATTGTACGGTACATGGCGGTTTTGTATCCTTCTAGGTTTGCAACTCCATTGCTGCTGGGAGGAGCAGAACCAGTAGAATAACCTCTAGAAAGGTTCTTTCTGCTTGAATGAGAAGTTGAAGAGGCACTAGATGAGGGGTAGCCACCAACAGAGTGACTTCGGGAAGTAACGCGTTCAGATTCAACCTGGTAGCAGTATCCTTGGGCTGGGTATTGTTCGTTGTTGCTGCATGGTTCTACCAAATCTGGGTACACTAATCCAGATGACTTGGGAACGTAACTTGATGTACCACTCGTATACACCGAAGTGAAGGATTGTTGCCGATTACTTCCTGCTACTGAATAAATTGCAGGTTGTTCACTACGATAGAGAAAATCACCGTATGTTGCCGAAGCAGTAATTACGCTAGCGCTGGGGGATTTCGGAACACGATGAGAGCGACCTCTAGGACTGGTATTGAGTTCAGAGCACGGTACAGGTGACGGGACGAGGTTTCCAGCGAAGTTGTCGCCTGTTATGGAAGGTGTACTGCTTCCCACACTCGTTGGTGATTTTATGGTTGTGAAGGCCGATAGATGATGTTCACCCGTTATGAGGGAATTAACTAGATTAGGAGGAAGGGAAGGAAGAGGAGAATGAGGAGCACCGTATTGGAAAGAATCTGAGTTAGCGAGGGCAGTAAACGTGCAACTCTCTTGCGGAGATACTGATGACGAGGAAGAAAAATGCATTTGAGATGGTATAGGTGAGGTTGCTAGTAGATGCTGATTTCCACGACCAATTACAGAGTCTGACGTATACGAGGAGGAGGTCGGTGTCTTGTTGGTACTGCTAATGACACTCTTTGGAGAGACTGGAGATTTCTCTACGCTAGACCAACCACTCATGGAAGAAAGTCCAGAATCAGATTTAGCTGTTCCAATGTTAACAGACATAGATTTAACTATATTCTTGGGAGACAGTCTTGGTGATTTCGGGGAGTGTGGGGTTCGAGGGCTTAAACGTCCTTGTTGTTCAGTCGACGGAGAAGTAATTGACATAGAACTAGTAGCCGAGGCACCCAGCAATGCTGAAGGACTTTTAGTGATATTTAAAACGGCCCCAGTATCGGCCACGGGCATCAAAAAGGCGTCTCTACTGTCTCGAGGAGCCGGTGGCGGCGGGCTCGTTGGGGACGGAGATGGTGTAGTTCTACTTTCTGAAAAGTCTAGATCTAACCTCCCCCCTCCACCTATATAGCCATCTTGTCGCGTACGAATGCTTGATCCCGATAACGCTGGCGGAGAATTTAAATTCTGACTGGACGCCACTGCAAACATTCCGGGTGATGTTTGAGGAACCGAAGAATGGGAAGCGGCTACAAGATTCTTCAGTTCTTGTGCGCTAGTGTATTCTGTAGCATATGAATTAAAGTCGTACCGGTCAGCGATTGTTTTAGGAGACGCAGCGCTACATGTTGAAGAAGTAATATCAGCTTGCAATAAAGCTGAAGAATTATAACCAAGTCTTCCAGATGTCTGTGAAGTCAAAATTCCAGAAGTATCGACAGAATTAGATGAATCAAGCAGGGCACGATGTCTCGGTGATGTAGTTGGCGATACATTTGACCTGAACCCGGATAATGCTGACGCTACTTCTGAGTCTGTGGTGGCACTTCCACTGTCGGTAGACAGGCGAGAACTAGGCCGGGACTTATTACCGCTGTTGAGGCCACTTGGTAATATCGTTGTACCTGCTAGCAATATCAAATCAGAGGGGCCGCGTGCTGAACTAGAGAAGCTCCAATTTTCTAATTCCGACTCTGCGTAGATCTGACGTAACTGCTCGTCTATAGCGTTGGCTTCTTCCTCTAGGACTCTTTCAGTTGTGGATTCGTTTTCTCTACTCTCCTTCATATATTGGTGTTGTGGGGATTCCAAAAGACGGTCCTGAAGTTCTTTGAGGTTTTGCGAATCTTGTTTAAGCTTTGTTGTGAGCCTGTCAAGCTCCTGAAGCTTCTCAAGGGCCACCTGATCTATTACACTCAATCTGGTGAGTTGAGCAAGGTCCTGATCGTTGACACATGGCGAGTTTCCCCTATAGACTTTATAGTCTAATGCGCTGAATACTTCTTGTGTCTCTTCGCCTTGCTCCAACCCTTCCCTAGTCTCCTCCGTATTTGTGCTTTCTTCAACATCCTCGGCCTCTTCCCAGATCATACCGAGCTGTGAAGAAGTGACGGAAGGTGGTACGGTTGTTTCAGAGCCACCCAAATCATCACGATACGCGTTGTTCAAACTGCGATAGAAGGCCTCGTCTGGCATATGTATCATTTCGCCCATTCCCATCTCTATTTGCAGTTCGGATATTAATGCAGCGGCACTTGAGGAAGAGCCAGTAATTTCAGCATTCGACACTTCTCCTACTATGCTACGTCCTGCGACACTAGCTGCAGCTGCATCTTCCATCAAATCCTTCATGGTCCGTTGCAGCTTATCCTCAGTTGTCTCTGTGGCTGTCGTCGTGTCTTCAGATGCCGAGACAATATCTGCGTGTTCTTCCGTCGTACCCTCTGTTGTGCCCATTACTGTGTAAAATTCGAGAAGCTGAGCGATTACACTTTGCTGTTCGTAAAGGAGGATCTCCAGCTTCTCCAGTCGCTCCCACATCTTGATATACTCTTGCGACAGGAGATCCAACGCTCGCCATGCGTACTTTAGCTCCGTCTCCAGAATATTGAGTCTTGTGCCCAGCCTCTCCATATAATCACTTATGATCAAGTCGATGCTTTGAACATAGTTCTGTTGCCCCAACGTTGGTGACGCCGGGGATGCAGAAGTGGAACTCGACGGAACGCTTTTAACGGAATCCATTTTGTTAAAATTCACTTTACGAAAACTGAATATAACTGCATCTTAGTTCTTTTTACACACGAAATTTACAGTGAACAATGTTAACAGCTTTTCTCTTGATAACTTTCACTCCGATACATCACTTCAAACATCAACATCGAATAGAACTTCAAGGAGACTGAGCAGCACGACACACACTGTTCTGGCCAGAAAATAACACTTATTCACAACATACAGTAGTTTCAATGGGATGACAAGTCTTGTAAGCATAACAGTTTGATTAGAGTCGTTGTGTTCTGGGATAGCACATTGGAAGGTCCTGCTGGCTGATGCCGTCTGCCACCGTGCACCATTATCCATATCAAAATCACGTATTCAAATTCGTAAACAATGACCTCCGTAAGACGGACTGTAATAGTCTTCCTTGTACTTCCATCGCCACAATTCAATGGCAAATTGTCGTTGAAAAGTTCGTTGTAGAAAACCTGAAAGGAATAAAGCGTCACACACTGTCCTTGGATCACACATAAAAGCTACTGAGCAAAAGTACTCGGTTAAAAAGTGAGAGGCGAGAAAAAATACACACAATAAAATTCAACATGTATTTTGTAACAAGAAAAATAACAGTCGGTGTAAAGCATAATAATTCAGCAACATCAGACATCGGTATATTTTAGTAACAAAAGGTACTTGAAAAGGTAGGCAAGTTGCAGCGACCTGAAAAGTAAAATTATATGACTGGATGTGTCATTCTTTACCAATACTGCAGGCACTGATTAGTTATGAAATAAAGTTTATGTATACTGGTAAGCATGTAAAATCTCATGAGTTGTTACATTCATTGTGTTGTTTATAAACTCCAAGTTTTGCATTCGCTGTGTTTTCAAGTAAGTATACTCACAATACCACAAGACTGATTATTATGAAATGTTGATTCCAATACTTTCTGTATTACTGTAACCGTGTGTTGCATTAGTTTGTTTTTTCGGTGATATTTCTCACTAATTTACGGATCGTAAATCGCCAATATTTAATTTTTTCAGCACGTTATGTTTACATATTCAAGTTTCACGAAGTACAGTCGCCATTGTAAACATCACATGCCTAATGTAAGTATATTACAAAACAAGATATGACTTTATTATTAACGTTAAAAGTTTCTATGACACTGCACCAATATTCATGGATAACTGAAACTGATCTTACAGTTGAAAAAGATATGAAAGAAATACTAATTAGTTAAACTGAGAGCTGGATGCAATGAACTTATTAGCCTACAGTCTTTCCTAAAATAAAATAAATTAGTTTCCTATGTTCAAAATTTTCATTGTGCGATTGCGCTTGCGCGCGTTTGTGTCCATCTTCAATTTTGAAACAATTGGTCTATATTTTAAAAAATCATATGAAACTGATGCTCTTGGTGAATATCGCCCAGCCACATTTTCTTAATTTTATTGATGGGTAATTTGCGCATGTATAAATATTACAAATATGTCCTTTATCTTTCCATATTATGGCGATAAATAACCAAACACTAATATAAGTATGTGAAGTTTGGTACGGAAATAGCTAAGTGTAATTTATATAAGCTTGTATGTGGTACATGAAATGCTGTTTGTAAGACGACGATTGCAAAAATGGCGACAATCAGAAACGTTCAGGTTATATCCGATAAATTTAACATATACAAAGACTACAACTCGTAACAATTTCTTCACCAATTTCAGGTGAAATAGGCATTGTAATGCTAATATTACGTAGGAGCAGACTGACTACGAAAACCTTTTGCACTCGAAAAATATTTGGGAAACCCATAATAAACTTATTCTAAGTTTATATGAAGTTCAAAAACTATACCTAATTGAGTAAGGACATAAATAAATAAATACACGTTAAGTGATACGAGGTCATTATGTTATTAACTGGACGTATTTAGAATGAATGTGACATTTCAAGCATTCGAAAAAGACGCGTAACAACATGTATGCTTCATATTCGGAATTTTCATTTAAACGATTATTTTAATTTCTTCTTACAGGCATTGTTTTATGCGTGGGTAGAAAAAGGATTTTGATTCTAAGATATGGTGCCACATGAAGGCTGTCTCTCTATTTTTTGTTGCTGCCGTAAGGTCGTACACGACTGTGCAGGCGAATGGTGTCGGCTAACGAAATGCACATCTTGATAAAGAATTGTTTGGCCATAACTTGACTGAAAATGTAATTTGACATATTTCTTTAAACTTTTAACTAATGGCCGTTTGAAGCACTACAGATGACGTATTCACAGTCACCCTTAGAAAAGATTACAGGATTTTAATTTACACAGAACTCTCTGTGAATCGAGAAACTGTTATCACTAGTGTTTCGAAAATGCTTTATGATGTTTGAATATACATTAAACAGACGATCCTTTATGCTGATGCTTACATGACGGCCAGGATTCCATCACAATTTTTAAAGGAAGTCTTTCAGGTCGCGAAGCAAAATTATTTTGTTCTAAAAGCAAGATCCAAAACTGCAGTTTGCGTGACAGGATAAAATCCTATCTCCTGCACTAACAATATTTACGTCCTTTAGGTGAAGCGACAGCACATTTTCGTTTAGTTTAATAACGATATCCGTAATGTAAACAACACTGATTAGCCATGGATATCCTTTATCCAACGACCAGAAAGATTTTGTGATCCAGAAAGTATGTAGGAAGTTCGTGGCGCAATGAAAAATAATCTAACAAGCACTCCTCACCACAGCCACCGTAATTTTTAAGCCTATTTCGAAGCACGGCTGTCCTGACTACTCCCATCTTCACACGCTTTTGAACATTTCTGGCACCAGCAGTAGGGTAGGTATGTAGTTACGTAATGCACTGCTTCACCCAACACGTTTTAAGATTATGATATATCTTAACTGCTCGTTTCCGTGTATTATACACCAACTGCTGGTGCAATTTGGTGTTACATTTGCAATGTCCGTTACAGCGTCAGTCACGACCCCTACAATTACTTTGTCGCCATCACAACATGCTTCGATATATTTCCCACCTTATTTCACGTGTTTTCATAAATTTCTCGAAACAGTTAACCGTATTCTCACCAACAGTACTAATCTGCAAATAACCGCATGAATGCAAGACTTGCTTAACAGATTTATCTGAATCGTAATCGGACAGATGCAGGTTCCTTGTTTATCTGACAAATACCATTTGCAACTTCCTGTTGGCTTGGTCATCGCAAAGAACCTGGTTCACTCAACGATCCCCATAAGACAGCGCTGTTGGAAAGTTGTTATAGTTGTAGTCTTCCAATGTCAATCGTTAGTTCCAATGGGATTCCACTGGAAAATCGCGTGTTTGCATATGATATCTGCCAACTCAGTTCTTATATGAAACGTCATTGCAAACTCAGGTGACAGTTTCCTGATGTGCCTGGTCCAATCACGACAATTTACAAGTACGTGGAAAGGTTGAGTGCAACAGTTTCCATTCGAAGCAATAATAGAACACGAAGGAGAGAAGCGCAAAAGCAAAACTAGACGAAACTGGTGACAGATTTGAGACATTTCCGAGAAAACTACTGACGCAACGTGCATAGTAAACGGGCGTGTCTGTATCATCAGCACGAAATGCAATAAAACTTCTGCATTTATGTCCACAAAGCAACTGCGGCTCACAAACAATACGAAACAGATGGTGAAGCTAGAATGAATTTTTAAGTGGTAACTTCATAGGGTTTATGACAGAGAAACAGACTCCACAATAAGTGTGTTTAGCAACTCAACTTAGTTTAATACTAGTGGGTAGGCGATTTTTCGTGAGTATCAGGTATTGGTATGCCGAAAATTCCATGTTCATCAACGAAGTACCATTACCTGACATTACGGTTGGGGTGTGGTGTGCTATCAATGCAGCTAGGATTGTTTGGTCCATTATTTTCTGACAGCATAAAGTCACATCGATATTGCACACACTCTGGCACCACTTTTTGAACACGTGGCGGCCCGTTACGAGAAAACATTTTTAAGTAAGAGAGTGCAACAGCGCATTCCTCAAAAAATTCTGTGCCTTTTTTAAAGAATGCTTTTCGTGATAAAAAAAATAATGAGGAATTATGGTCTTCTCGTACGCCATATTTGAAGCCGTACGATTGTTACTTATGAAGCATCTTGAAAGAACAAGTTGCATATATAAAAAGAATAATCCTGGCAGTAAAAATAGTCTGAAAACAAGAATTTTGGATATGGTGCATTCAATTTCACCAGGAAAACACCGATGTGTAAAGCATGGCGTGTTTGTTAGTTGTGACGCTTCTCTGCGAGGCGAGGGAGACAATTTCCAGAACCTCCCTTGAACACGGCGAGGAACAACTTAATCATTACTAGTTCCACTCTACAAGTATATTGATAATCTTTCCACATGTTTGCCTAGAGTAAAGCCGGTTTTCGAATATGCCAATTTTTTGCACATCATTTTAAAATAAAATTATCTTCCAAAATTTAACAACTCTGTGTCTATGGTGCAAGTCCTTACGGAACGCGTATCAGGGTTTCATATTGTGTATTCATAATTAATTAATCTAGAAACAGTATTTGGTTATTTTCCTTTTGCTTTTGATTTACTCATTTCTTCCGGATGAACGTGTATGTTTCAAATGTGGCTCCAAATATATAGTAAATAAACTATTAGAATTTATGTTCGGGAATCTTGCAGAAAATTCTACAAATAAACTGGACACACCTATTAAAACACTCATTTAATGAAATGAATTACAAACGAACATATTATATACCGCACCTGTAATTACAGTTTCGTTTACTACGAGTATATGCAGCTGATGATTGTAGATTGTTAGGAGCACAGAAGAAATCGGAGGGGGAAGGCTACTGCAGTTGCACTTCACGTCAATTCTGCTCACAATTAATTTCTTTCTACAACGCAACAACAGGAACTCTCGTGTGGAGAGAAGCGTTTCCTGTTCCTCGGCATGCTTCCAAACCCTCATAAGTGTACACGACGTTTGTCTTATTCCTTCAGGGCTGGAAACTTGCTCAGAATTAATGCAGTGTAAGGAAAATTACTTCCTTGTTTTTTTTTAGCTTGCTGTTGTATCTCCGTTTTGTAGCTAACACATTAGAAAATTGGATTTCGGTTTTTGTATATTTCTATTTCTCCCTTTTGTGGTTAGAAATAATCTGCTCAGAGGCCTGGCTTGTGATGGGATTTGGGAGACGCATTTACAGAGACCCATAAGCAGCCGGTGTCAACAGTACGAAGGCGAATGCAAATACAAAAGGGACCCATCAATCTTGTTTATAGCTTCTCTTTCCCAACCAACAGCTTCTGCGTTGCTGCTGTGTCTGTTCTAACAGTTATATTGTATTTTGAGATGAGGCAACTTCTTTACTCTTCACAAATCTCTCGATAAGTGAATACCAAAGGACGGTTTGCAGGTCGAGGAATTTGTTCACAGGGAACCAGACTTTTAGCCCATTGCTTATTCACTATATTCATATCAGAGAAGAAAAAAGGGAATTAACTGTAATTCTAGTTCGGCTTACCTTACGCTGGTTAAAATAGAGCAGTAAAGATTAGAGTGGCAAACACAACACTTGAAACTACAATTAGTGAAAATTTTTGTTATATCAATGAATATTCACTGTGCTTGGCATTGTAATATTTAAGACGTTAAAGTACATAACAATTTCATAAAGTTCACAACACTGTTAACTTAGATACTTATCATAACATAATTCCTGTCAGAATGAGATTTGGCTAAGCATCTCACCCTACCTTACTGCAGGGTGTTCGGTCAGTTGGTCTCTTTTTCTAAGAGAAGTAATTGCATAAGACTTATTTATAGAAAATATAAAGGCTTTAACATTTTTTCAAGCAAAAATAATTTCCTACATTTGCACTACAAAGCTAGTGGTAACGTTTTTTCAACATTTCAGATGTTTCGGTATTATCGTTTGTCAGGGTAAAGCTCCTTATTAAACTTCATATAAACTGTCGAGGGAAGTAGTAACGTTCCCTGAAACATGTGCACACTTCTGCCATACTACAAGCCCCCCCCCCCCAATTCCAGATCACAATAACATTTAGAATTTACGTAACGGCGTGCCCAGTGTGCTGTTATTGATTCTGTAATTAAGACAACACATTCACAATCATGGACTCACACTCCTCGATAATTATTCGTTGGTACAATTTGTGTTGGCCGACCATTTAAAATACCACGCAAGAGAATTGGGGCTGTAAATAGTTGGACATGCGTATTAAATTGAATTCGATTAGAAGCTACAGTCAGTTTGGTTAAATAATTTAGTTTGTTCTCTCCTGTGTTGAAGACATGTGCCGACCCTTCCAGTTTTGATGCTTATTGATAGCGGAATATCAACACAGATGAAGGTTTCTCTTCCATCCACATTCACGCTCGATACCTTACATCTGACATGTATGAATTCGTAGTCGAAATTAAAATCTTGCTCTTTGTTTCTTTGCTGTCGGTGAATAATTACAATTCCAGTTATTTCGGTCTCATGACCTTGAACAGCGGAGTTTTAAAAAGTAAAACAAAATGTTTTAGATTTACCATGAGTATACATGAGCGAATGTAATGCACGTTAATTGTGAACTTAGAGTATAGGAAGTTAACTCGTTAATCTGTCCATTCACGAATCATTTAAACATGGAGCGTTAATGAAATAAAATGAACACGTTCCAGAGATCTAACTCTACATGTCCATCCAGTTCGTCCAAATCGAATTATTAGCATATCTGGATCAAGGAAACCGAATGGTTATTGCATCTCACGTTTCCCCATTTTAAAGGTCCCACATTTATAAATTTTACAATCTCTCACAAAATTGCAGAAATGTTGTCATTTCATTAGCATGAACGAAATTTAAGTTCCTCAAGTAACAGAAAAAGAAGCTTTAGAAAGTGAGATTCGAGGTTCTGACGGCGGCGAATACTGTCCTGCGAGATGCAAGATTGTTTAACTTGGTAGAAATGTACCATTTGCTCTGAACAATCTGCTGCATGCATCCTCGGGGCAGAAGAGTCTAATTTAATTTTTATAATCTGCCATGATAATTAATTAAACTGATTCCAAGGCTTGCCACTGTGGAACTATAGCCTGTCACTAACATCATGAGGCTCATCCTTGGTGGATAGGCACTTTAAGCTGCCCAACAGCATTTCTACCGAAACTAGATCCGTTACATTTTCTTCACCATAAAGACTATGCTCCTTTTACTGTAAACCTGTCCAAATATAATCCGTGGTTTCGTGGCTGTCACAATGAATCTCTGTTCCGGACCCACATCGAGCCTGGTCTGGGAGGGACAAGAAGCCCTTTCGGTATTTAGAGGCCTGCAGTACGACATTACATTCTTATTGTATTCAGTCAGCAATAAAATAATACACATATTAAAAAAAACGAAAATTGTTTAGCCTTTGATAACATAAGACAGAAGTGGATTGTCGGTGTTTTAGGAAAAGTTTTAAGTAGAATAAAGGAGAGGTACTGACAAACACGTTATGATGAAGCGAACGGATCCTCTGACTCAGGATAGAGACCTAAAGCGCAGAGTTGTTACTGGAACAGTAATGTAAATTCAATAGTAACTTGTTTTTTTTTGGCGCAACAGCCCCCCAGTAAGCCAGGACCTCCTCATTCACGAGGTTTCTAAATCGCACACAACGACGAATTACAGTCGGTAGGATTCCTCTGGACGAGTGATGAGCCCGACGCAGAGACCCCTATCTGATAATACACAACTCTCACAACAAAGAGACATCCATGCACTGGTGGGACTCGAATCCACAGTCTCAGCAGACGATTGGCCGCAGACCGCGCGGCCACCGGCACCGGCATTAGTAACTCTAATATCCTTAAATATGCTTCATTAAGCAACAACTGATTTTAAAAGTTCAATGCAATTCGCCTTCAAATTTTAATACTGTTTGGGGGGTTGCGCACCCTGTGAGAGCAGACTGTGCACCAGACGTTTCGGAGGAACTGTATAGCTCAATCTGCAAAACTTAAGGGAGTAGGGATATATGATTTATATGGGCAGGTGGACCTTCTCCGAAAGGGAAAAAGACGCCAGTGCCTGACCAGAGGCAACAGTTACACCGCTATCATTGCTCACTGCCATAAGATGTGAGAGTCCTCAACATGATCAACATTCCCCGAGACACTCATCATCATCACCATCATCATCATCATCGTCATCATCATCATCTTCTTCTTCTTCTTCTTCTTCTTCGTCTTTTTCTTCTTCTTAGAGCCCGTCAGCTTATGCACCGAATGCACCGCAGCCTTAGGCTTATTGTGCAGCCCTAATATTTCGTTCAGCACAGCCACAATAGACCTGCGCCTCATACG
>Ga0123354_10001635_pt1 | contig 27844 bp, 23 predicted proteins | sample TergutLab28metaG_2_FD_97872 | JGI IMG/M metagenome (GOLD analysis project Ga0123354, IMG submission 97872) | Labiotermes labralis P4 segment gut microbial communities from Petit-Saut dam, French Guiana - Lab288 P4 | ecosystem: Host-associated > Arthropoda: Insects > Digestive system > Gut ... | reverse complement strand
TAGCCGAACTTTTGAGTGGTTTGGACATTTCAAGAATGGCAGAACTTCGACTGCTAATGATGATCGATCAGGTCGGCCAAGCACGGCAACAACCCCCTCAAAAGTGGAACAGGTACAGGCGGTTGTCTACCAGGATCGTCATCGTACCATACACGATCTCTGTGCAGAGGTTGGAATTGGTTATGGATCTTGTCAGCGAATTCTCACAGAACAGCTGAACATGCATCATATTGCAGCAAAGTTTGTGCCGAGACTGTTGACCCAGGATCAGAAAGACAGTCAAGTAGCGATCTATCAGGAACTGAAGGAAACTGTGAAAAACGATCCCACACTCCTCTTGAACGTCATCACAGGCGATGAAAGCATCGTTTCTGCTTATGACCCAGAGACAAAACTGCAATGTTCGCAATGGAAGAGTCCTGGGTCTCCAAGACCCAAAAAAGCATGTATGCAAAAAGCAAATTGAAGACGATGCTCATTTATTTCTTTGACCAAGAAGGGATTGTACACCGGGAATTTGTCCCACCTGGAATGACAGTCAATGCAGACTTCTACTGTGATGTTCTAAGAAGGTTACGTGAAAAAGTGTGGCGCAAGAGGACACAGAAATGGCGAAACCAGAACCTCATTATCCACCACGACAATGCCCCGGCTCACAGGTCCTTTAAATTTCCGCAGTTTTTGGCCAAGAACAACATGACAGTGATCCCCCATCCCCCATACTCACCTGATCTGGCCACCTGTTACTTTTTCCTCTTCCCCAAGCTGAAGCTTCGGATGAAGGGTCAAACATTCGACACCATTGAAACATTCAAGAGGAATCGCAGCGGGTACTTGACACAATAACAAAAAGGGACTTCCAGGGATGCTTCCAAGCATAGCTGAAACGCTGGGACCATTGTACTCATGCAAAAGGGGAGTATTTTGAAGGTGATGGAGGAATTTAACATCCAAGGTAAGCAAACTTCTTTTTACAAGTACTGTCCTGGAACTTTTGGATATACCCTTGTAAATGCAGCCAAGACCAATTGATTAGGTACTTTCCATAACCTTCTGATTGAGGACAAGGACTAACCCTGCTGCAAAACATTTCGGTTTTCCTTAATTTAAGTAAGGGGCATTGAAGAAGGTTCAAAAAGTTAAACAGACAAATGTCTGAAAAAAATCTCTACAGTCCTGCAATAACAGAATTTCATCCACTCAATAATGCAAAGCGTCCCACACATGCCACGACGGCACAAACGGGGAGGAACCACACAGCTCCACTCAGTCTCAGCCTCAGCATTAGACAGAGATGAGTGGTCAATTGACAACCTCCAACTCCAGACATCTTTACAAGACAAAAAACTATAACCTAGAATACAACTGAAATAATCAACTTATTAATCTCCCAAAATACATAAGCAGCGACATGAGCCGTACCTCCTTCAATTTGGAATAGTATTCTTCGCCCTTCTTCTTTTTCACAGACTGCTGCCATTCTGTTTCAGGTTCCTTGATCAGTTTCTGTTTGCCCAGATGTTCGCCAATCTCCACTTGCTGTGCTGATGCACTGCGTTCCTCAAATACACGTTCCAGCTCAGTCTCCTGGCGTTCCTTTTGATACTGTGTGAGTTCATAGTCATACCACGCTGCACCACACAAACACACTCATGGGATTTTGACATTTATGTACACATTTTTAAACACACATCATGCTGATGTTTATCATGGAAACTGATCAGTTCAGTTAAGAGCTAGAACAGTGATAAAGATGCCAGTTCACTTTGGATAATCGGTTACAGCACATGGAAATTATTAAATTCCTGGATGACAGTAAGTACTCATAAGAAGGTAAAGATGCACCTCTGCACACTCTGAAGGTAAATGTGGGAGTGAAAGTACAGCTCCACATGTTCTTAACTTCTCCACTAGATGTGGATCAGTGGTCAGCCTCACACCCTGGCCTTTTTACACCCAGGGGAATATCCCCCAAACACCCATCAACAGGATGCAAGGTGGGCTACAGAGGCAGTCAGGAGGTTTGGAGAATAGACATATCTGATGCTCCTGTTGGGAATTGAACCACAATTCTTCATCCATCCTTCAGCCTGGTCACTATACAATCTGAGCTACACTGGCTCCCATACAAAGTGCACACATCAGGGACAGTGACTAAAAAAAGGAGGAAAAAACTCTAATACACAAATAAGTGGATGTTCAAATTGCAAAACAGAGGGAAGACTGCTGTTGCAGGAGACTAAATCTTATACAGAAATCCTGGAATGCATCTTAAAATACAAACCACCCTTAATCAATGTGGAACAAATTGTCCATTTTAAAATTGTTCAGTTTATAGAGTTAGTATCATGCAGCTGTATGAAATAAATAAATAAACAAATAAATAAAATGATCTAGCTATAGGAAAGAGTGACGTATCAAGACAAAAATAAAAGGCATGCATATTTTCTCAATCTCCAATCTTTTGAGAGAAGAAACATGCAAAAAAAAAAGTATGAATTAAAACCAGGTTTTTGGATGTTATCAAATAAAATCTACAGTAAAATAAAGTTGAAAGAATGTGAAAATCTAAAGAAAAACACAACAAAAACAGTTACATAAAACTTCATACCTGATAATAAATCCCTGTTTGGAAGCGTGAAGACATACAAAGAAGTCGTCACTCTGATTGGTTAGCTCACCGTTCATCCGAAGCAAACAGGTGTTTCAGTTCAATCTGCCCCCACCATTAAGCGAAGCAGACATAAGGGAAGCAGGATGGGCAAGGCTGTGTTGGTTGGGTGTATTGTGCAGGTTGTGTTTCATGTGCATGTTAGTATAATAGGCTAGTGCATTCCATTAAAAGAATACAGAGTAAGTACACACACTATCACCTAAGCTACTACTCAAACCAGCATCCTGGAAATACAGTATGACTAAAGTACTGGACTTCATTAATGGAATGCACTCTCAAATAAAGTGTAAAGGAAAGCAGTGTAAAACTCTGGTTTAGAAAAACTCAGTGTTGTTAGCATAGCATTTTATGTCATAATTTGTTGGTTTAAAGAGTGATTTGAGTATATACATCTGGTTTTTATGTATTATGTTTAAATACTGTACATAATATAAACATAACAGCTGATGATCTGGAACCGGGAACATCTGCAGAATCTGCAAGAAAGATTATGACCAGCAGTCATGGGCAACTTTCCTCACCGTTCGGTATAATGAAACTGTCGATAGATGGTGCCAATTTGGGACGGACCCTGCAACAGCACCAACAGCTTGTTTCTACAACCATCTCTCGATATTTTCATCATCTCTCGATATTTTCATACTGAACAGTGAAAAAGAAAATGCCTCACTTCTGCACTCCCTGCAATATAGAACTTCCATTAGAGATCGTGGCTTTTAGCCAGCAATATGTTGACTTACGCCTTGGAGAGTTCTTCAGTACATTACGATAATCATCCAGCCGGGGTTTCACTGTTAGATCTGTGACTGCAATAGCTTCTCCAGCTGAGTTGCGGGCGATCACCTCGACTTTTCCATGGTCATATTGCCGAGTCTTTGGTATATCCAAATGCCACATACCATCGTACGTCAGCTTGTATCTCGTACCCTGCAATAAAAGTTATTTTGCTATTGTTGAGGTTTTTATGGCTGTGTAATTCAGGATTCCAGTATTCTGGGATGTGAAGCCGCATTTTGGATAAGTAAAGGTAAAGCAGTCCCATTACAGGCCTGGATAGGCCCAGAGGGTTCCAGGAAGTTAAGGTTCCTAGATTTCGTGACAACGGCACAGAATGGTGGTAGGTTGTCAGCCTTATGCACCGGCCGCTTTTACCCCCAGGAAATACTCCTGGTACTCATTTCTGTTAGAAGCTGAGTCGACCCCAGGGCCTTAGTGCGATCGGAAGGATTTTATGTCAATGGAAAATCCAGTGACACCAGCTGGGATTGAACCAGCGACCTACCGATTTGTAGCACAGCTCCTTAACCACTGTGCTACCGCGGTATTTTGGATAAGTGGTTCCTGTCATCTCAAAGAACATGTTTCTTCCATTCTCAAGGGCCAAGTGGACCACTGGACTTTTGTGAATGAACATGTCAGAAAATACTCACCCAAAACACAGTGTCACATTTCAGAAGACAAGCAGGCATATTCTCTGCCATTATTGCTAATGAACTGAGCTTCCATAAACACAAGTACACATGATGAGTGTCAAGTCTTCGTGCACCCGTAAAGCTACAGACAAAACATGTTTTGGTACATGGTACCATGTGTTATGTCACATGCATCGCCTTCACAAATCTAGAACAGTTTGTATTAACAATATGTGGTAGTTGTCATGGTCACATTCAAGGTCATCATCTCTAAAACGTGACCATGAAAATGTCTACTCACCTCATCATCAGCAATTTCTAATAGAAAACTGATACTACACTGACTGACCATCTGATTGGCAGACTGACTGAGTGACTGACTGACTGACTGACTAAATAACTAACTAACTAACTAACTAACTAACTGACTGACTGATCTAATTCCATGGAGAAGAATCCTTTTTTGAAGTGAACAGTTCCTAAGCTAGTCAATTCCCCACCCTTTCATGCAGGTTCATTAGCTTGTTCATGACAGCCAGCCACTTGCCCCCATCTTCAGGGATGAAAGCAGTTCATGCCCTCCATACTTCCTGCTTTAATATCCATTTTAATACTACCCTCCAATCTACATCTGGGTCTTCCAAGGAATCCATTTGCTTAAGGTTTTCCAAACAAAATCCTTCATACACGTGTTCCCTGCCATGAGTGCCAAATGACCAGCCAGTCTCAATGTCCTTGATGTGTTCACCCAAACAATATCTGTTGAGGAGCACAAATCATGAAGCTCCTCATTATGAAATATGCTCCAGTAATCTGTTAGCTCTCTCCTCTTAGGCTAGGCCCAAATATCTTCCACAGCACCCTTATTTTCAAACTTTCCGCTGCTTAAATCTTTCCAAAGGCTCTGTTCAAGTCCAAAGCCCTGTGTAACATTTCGTAACATGCTGATTTTTTTTTTTCCACTGCAGAGTTGTTGGCCACTCACCCACCCCCTGAGCAGGAGGACCACTGCTTGTTGGCTGTCTAAGGCTGGTTATCGAATATATTCAGAGCTAACTCTCCATATCTCAAGGCTGCCTCCTCCATTTGCGGTGCTACAAAATACATGCACATACACACATGCGCGCGCGCACACACACACACACACATATAGTCATCTCCATAGCCATAATATTTAGATGTGTTCAATACAATAATAATTTCAAATGGTGTCTGACCAGCATGATCACCTGATTTGCCTACCTGATTGGCACTAAAAAGTGCAGTGCACAAAGCCAATTTTGCACGGTCTTCTTGCACTTCAAATAATGTTCACAAATTGCACTGATAATATCACTTAGACTAAATTGCCAAACATCTTTGCAAAGAAGGTAATATCCAACATTTTGAATAACCCAAGTAAGAATTAAAACTAGCTGCATACTGCAGTTACAAGTGCACAGCCCACTACACTCACTGAACATAAGCAAGGTCTCTTACATTCACCACAGTATGTCCATTCACAACCCACATAACTCTAGGCTTGGGGTGTCCAGTTACTCGGCAGCAGAATCGAGCCATTTCTCCCTCTATGACAGTGAATGGTTCTGGCTTTGTAACAAATGCTGGTGCTTGTTTTGGCTTGAGATCTTCTACAGCCTCCTCTGGAACACTAGACATGTAACAAAAGCTATTAATAATCAGTGGCAGATGACCATAGTGCTCTCAAAACATGACCGAGCATCACAGCCCATAAGAAACAAGTCTCCAAATAAACTGTACTTACAATAAAATATTATTAAGCTTCAAACACACTCTTTGGTAATGAAACTAACTGATATAAAATAACATGCTTACAACTAGAAATATTCTAATTTTACTCATTTACCATCAGAATAGAAATAGGTTAAGCATTTTTGCAGCATACAACTTCCACTAAAATGGCATGCAACTAAAACTGACACGACTTCTCTCAACCTCTTCTACGTCTGTTCAATGAGGCCATCAAAACTGATGTTCTATTGCAACCTCTCTATACACTTCTCAAAAGGCCATTAAAAATCAGTGCTGCAAACTGCTAGTGTTCATATTTCACTTCATTCTACTGACCATTTCTTGCTTACAGCAGTCCACTGCTTTACAGCAACCATGCTGTAAGCCTCAAGTTCAACTGCTGCCACCCACATACAGAATGTACCGTTACACACCCACATGTGGTAAAACACATTTTATATCCAAAGTTTTCAGCATTCCTTGTGACATTATTCTTAAAGACATATGTGCAGAACATAGCAGATCCAGTCATGACAGAGGTTTCAGCCTGTCCACTGATACGCAGTAATAAGAAAGCATAAATTCACATGCAAGCAACACAGCTGATAAACATTTGCAATGCACTGGGGTGTCAATATGGTGAGGCTGTTACTTTAAGTGCATGCAACCCCCACAGAGAAACTGATCTGATCGTGTTTTCTTGTTATGGGAACATTTTTAAGTTTTGTCTGTGCTAATAAATTACAAATACTTCTATTTAAACTATTCCATGTACAGTTATTCCACCTACATACTGTTGATAACTGGTACCTAATTATCTGGGGTTGTGTCGCCAACTCAAAAGCCCAGAACAGAACATGGTCTATTGCATAATGCAAACCGTTCGTAGTATTCCACTAATATAACAGCTTGTGGCAGACAGAAGAATAACTCAGTGACATTCAACAAGAAGAACAAGCTGTTGAGCCTACATTACAAAATTCTCAATGACTATATTCATGTTACTTACACTTGCCAGGCTGCTTCCATCTCTCTGATTCTTTCAATACTCTTCATGCCCTTTGGAAGTTGTGACTCATAGATAATGCCAGGCTTGCCGGCAGTTTTAATAATGGCTCGAGTTTCATCCATGCCATACAGGTTGGTGGCTCGACACAGATATTCACCACTGTCCTCAGGATACACCCAGCCAAAGTTCATGGCCACATACCCAAAGTCATAAATAGGTGTAAATCGGTTTTCTGTGGGATTAATATTTGATACAGTGAGAAGAAACCTCTCTAATGGAATACACCACAATAAAAAATTAAGGCATATTATGTGCAAACACATGTGGTAACTAGTTATATGAAGAAGAGACATTCTTCAGAGGTTACCAGTTCTACAGCTAGTTGCAACATGTTATGGAACATATAGGTTCATTACATTGTTCACAAGGGGCTGCTACTGATCCCTCTCCTGAGCAGATGAATCCAGCCCTCCCTATTTCTTTCAGAACCATTTTAATATTATCCCTCATTTATGCAGATGTCTTCCACCTAGCCTCTTTCCTCCAGGTTTCCCATCAAACCATATACATATTTCTCTTCTGTCCCAACATGCCATGGATCTATGTGACATCATAATCGTATCATAATGACACTCCTGATCCTACTTCATAATTTGAACAGAAAGCGCTCATTACAAAGAAACATTTCTATGTAATAAAACTGTTCCACCATATCTTAAAGAAAGAAATTACATGTCTACATTCCTATTAACTTCTTTACTCACTGTGAGGAAGAGGTTTTCCGTTGAAGAACCATTCAACTTTCATATGTGGATCCCCAACAGGTGCCAATTGACATTCAAATTTACTTGACTGCATCTCAACTAACGAGGTCTGATCTTGAATTTGCGTTACAAACCTACAATAGAAATAAACTCATAAAAAATATACAATACAGATACATTTCTGCTGTTGCTGCCTGTGCTGTTGTGCAGTTGACTGCAATCTGCTTGCACTGACAGCAGCAAGGGTGCCACAAACATCAAACTGTCACACTAATAACCTTCAAAAGCTGAAATTTAAAAATAAAATGTCTATGACCTGCACAAACTGAATATTTTGTCGGCTTCATAATTTTGCATTAGTCAATACTTCATAACACTTTAAAAACACTGCACATTTTTCATTATACATAACAATTTTTACTCAACATTTAGCATGTCACATGATATACATTTACCATATGCACATGAATATAAGAAGACGGTGTTTCATAGTTCATCTCTAAATGGGTATGGTCAACTTTAAATAGCACACTAAGCTGAACACAATGTTTACAGGAATTTTCCTGTAAACTGCACCTATCCTGAGCCAGATTAATCCAGTTCACATACCCCATCCCGTTCCTTTGAGATCCATTTTAATACTATCCACCCATCTACCTCTAAGCCTTCCAACTGTTCTCATTCCCTCAGGTTCCCCACCAAAGTCTTGTTTACATTTCTTCTCAGCTCATTCATGCAAAATGCCCCCAGCCATCCTGTATCATCCTCCTTCATTTGATCACTCTAGTGTCTGGTGAAATGTATGTATCATATTAACTGCAATACATTTAACCAAAATATGAGGACCCCAAACTGATGGCAAACCAGAATCATGGCAATCACTCTGCAGCCTGGAGTCATATAAAACAGTCTCAGTAAAGTGTCGTGTGATTTGTCAGCTGAAATAATCCTTCAGCATGACTAGGAGATAACTGGACAAACAATGACTTGATTTGCATGGAGGCAGAGAAGACAAATGCTTCTGTTCCTACATGAATTTGTTTAACAGTATATTAAATCCCCCTCGATCATATCTCTGCCTTGTTGAAGGTGTATTTTTTTTTGTGGTTCTAGGGGTTAGGACTGCATCATCAGACAACTTGACCGCTACGCTGGCATCAGCCTAGCTGCTGGTAAGGCCATCAATGCCAGACAGTTTCTGAGCATGTTACCAGATAATGCAATGTACCCTGCTCTTCTGGGATGGGGTTGGGGAATGGGACTGATGACTCCAATCCCCCCCTCCCCCCAAAAAAAATTCACAGTGAAAATTCTCAAACTAAGATAAAACCATCTCAGACAACTTAGCACACACACACACGGATATATTTAATGATCTCACAGCAAGCTATTATGTCAGGATCAATAAGCTATTTGCAGCAAGTCATGGGTGTCACATGGGGTGGAAGACTAAAGCACTAAACAAGAAACAGTGGAGAAACATTGTTGAGGTGGTCAAGGGCTGAAGCGGTCTACAGCACCAGATATAAAACACAATAAAAACAATGCCTGAAGTGGGCTGCAGCACCAACAGACAAAGCACCTGAAGTGGACTACACTACCAGAGACAAAGTACAGTACAATGCCTGAAGTGGACTGCAGCACCAAGATACAAAGTACAATAAATACACAAAGATACTGACTGAGCATCAATGCTCCTTGGCTTACCTAGGTGGCTGTTTCTTTTCAACATCATACAGATCATCCTCAGTCAAGAATATTTCTGATGTATACTTCTTGATAGTTGCTTCCATCTGCATCAATGCCTCAGACTTCTTCATTCCCTTTGGCACCTGATTCTGAAGTATGATTGTTGGCAACTCTACAACAATAGCAGGAAATTAAGAGTAACATTTGAAAAGAACTTAAAGTTAATTTCTGAGATCTTCAGTCTTTTGAAACTTGATGCTGTGTCGCAGGGTTACGAACATGGTGCTCTCATCTCTGACAGATGATGAGCCCAACTGCTGAAGATGACAGCACAATATTCACTCACAACATCAGAAATCACTATGTCTGCAACACGGCATTAAATTTCAAAAGTTTATTTTATCAAGTTTATTTCCACTGCTTATTTCATAAACATAAAATAACAACACCAAGCAAATGTTGTTTAAAATTAATTATAACACAGCAATATCCCATCCCTAGTTAAGGATTCTTAGAGAAAGGGAATGTGGAAACGGATGGGTGGATAGATATGAACGCTACACTATGTAAAATCATAAACAGAGGAAATTTAAACATCGTGATTTTGAAACACTAAAATTGAAAATCAAATAGACACACAAACAAGAGCAAGAAATTTGTACTTCATAACAATAATGACAGCTGTATAAATTAAGAACAAATGAAACTTCAATATAAGATTTCTAATTTAACCCTTTGGCACCAGAATTAAATCCCCCCCCCCCGTGGCCACTTTAATGGCCATTCAGCCATTTAAAGGGCTCACTGCACATCATATATATATATGTCGTTCGGTGCCAAAGGGTTAAGGCTCAAGGAAACCTCTACATTGTATCATTCAATACCATACTGCACAGCAACAAATGGGATACCTCACAATAAATACAGGAAATCTTCTGGAAATGAATATCAGGAAAAATGTGTTCTCCAGTATTATAAAGCACATTTAATTGCTACAGCTTGTTAACAGTAACAAAAAATGTTACAATTCCTTTCAATTTTCCCTTCAGGGCTATATATATATATATATACTAATTATTATCCTGTAAGATACTACAGTTCAAACCATTCACATTTACTCTTGTTTCTTGCTCTGTAATGTTACACTAACACACTTTCATTCATCATGTATAAGCAAGACTGGTGCAAGCCACTTACGTTTGCATAAGATGGTTGCCCTTGTTGTATCCTCTCCCAGATCATTGACAGCCCTGCATACATATTCACCAGAATCCTCAGGATATGTATACAAAATGTCAAGAGACACAAATCCCATGTCATACAGGGTGCGGAACCGATGTCCAGTTGGAAGGATCTTGCCATTGCGATACCATTCCACTCTCAATTTGGGGTCTGTTTTTGGCTCCACACGGCACTCAAAATGAACAGGCTCTCCTTCACCAATACCCACGGACTCAATCTACAAATACCACAGGCACTAATTAACAATATTTAATAATTAATAACATATAATACAAAAACATAAACTTTTCTTATCATGCGTACTGTAATATGACAATATTTCAGGCAAGAGGGAGTGCTACAGGCATCTGTTACATAAGGTTACTTTGCACAGTCTATGACACCATTCGGCAATTACAGCAACTCCAGTTACCATGTTAGGAGTCCCAAGCACAATTTCATAGCACCAAATAAAGAACAAATTTCTGTCACACTGCTTGGACTAGTCCACAGGAGGTACTACAGGGATGTGGGATTAGTTGCGTACAGTCATAGAGTGCAGATCATTCTGTGTCACCTGACACTAACTGGATGAAAATGTTCTTCCCAGGATACTCATACTGTACTACAGCATTAAGGTAGGAAACCACAGAGTTGTGAAGTCATGGGACATGCAGCAGTTTACAATGTATGGAATTGTATGTCAGTAAGGCCAGTATGGAATAAAAATGACGTACTAACATACGATGACAAACTCATGTTTCTAGAAAAAGATATGATTCTGCTGCAAGCACATTCACACCCTATATCTATCCCTGCTTGCCCCCTTCTCTCCTCATAAGTCTGTACCAAGCTACCTGCACACATCGTTGTCACAGTAAATCAATCAGACTCCATTCCAGAAAGACAACAATGTATTGTGTGTTACCTCAGCCAGCGATTTGATAATGTCCAGGCCTTTCCCTACAGAATGACACAGAAACATACATCTATAGTCTCAAGAACTCAACAGTGAATATGTACAACGCTCACACAAACCTGAGTGATGAACTTTGGTGGGGACAGTGGAGCTTCCTCAGGAAGAGCATGACTCACAGGTCCACGTTCCAGTTCCTTCAGTTTCTCTCCACTCATTCCTTCTGGCAACTGCGAGTCAAGGACAATATCACGCTTGGCTGTAATGTGAACAAATTACAGTAAATGCACAGTGATAAATGATGGTGAACACAAGTACTGTAAACCTGCATTTGACACAATGTCAAGTACTCAGCTAACATTCATGGTCTGCTAGCAGGTACGATCATGTCTGTTCTATCGGAAATCCTTCTGCCTTGTACAGATACATGAAAAACATACATGTTTAAGCATCTATAGTTTCTACATATAGAGATGCAATGGCATTAATTTTAGCAGTATTTCCTTATACATCTATCTCACTGGACATTGGCCCTTGAAGTTGAAAACACTATATGCTCTTGGACTACTGAGTAACAAGTGACTAGTGACAGGGCACAATATCCCAAAAGAATGAAGATGTTATGTTACAGATATCTTTCCTTCAACTTGAGTAGAATGTGTGTGTGTGTGTGTGGGCGCGCACACGCGTGCATACATGTCTGGGACCAGCAAAGCGTACGTGTTTCTTGCAGTTTGGTTCACCACCCCACCCCAGACACCAGACAATATACAGCTGCCTAGCAGGCCTGACAATTATTAAAGAAACTAAAAGCATGACAATACTGCTTAATCCAATCCTCCATGATGCAACACTATGTCACTGGAGTTATACTTCCCAATTCTCTGAAGCACTATGGTCCTCTGAAGCACCAAATACTACTACCCCAGCAAAACAGCACCCAATCCCAGAAGACTGAACTCTTCTGCTACACAGATACGGTCTTTAAAAGGAGTGGGTTTGTTTAACATTAGTAAGAATGAATGGGCTTCCAGATGTTCAGCCCACTAATGTGACTGGTTATGTGGGCTAATGTTAAAGTCTGTGTTAGTAAGGGAAAATGCCACTGTATGAAGACAGAAATAAAACAATGAACGTACCTTTGCATGTAAGTGTAGCCTTGGTTGTGGCTGATCCCCACTTATTAGTGGCCCTGCAGATGTACTCTCCAGAGTCTCGAGCATATGTATAGTCCATATCTAATACAACGAAACCAAAATCATTGAGCATATGAACACGAGAACCAGTTGCAAATGGACGTCCATTGTGGAACCAATCAATACGCATTGTAGAATCACCAACTGGCTCCACTCTGCATTCGAAGTGTATAGCACCACCCTCAGGCACATCCACAATGTCCTGTAACATGAAAAGGTTTTCTTAACATAACAATATCATTCCCACAAACTTGAAAATCAGTCGAGAAGAACATTTAATATTTCCACAATGTCCAAATTTCTGTCTAACATCTAATGAAATTAAGGCATAAAACCATTACATTACTGAATGCAATAATACTCAATACGATTAATTTGCAGTTTTGTTTAACTACATTCTGACTTAATAGCACAAAAACCAATTATAAAACCTGCAGAAATGAAACATAAATAAATAAACAACACAAAAGAGAAAAACACAATGCACACAACAATTTGAGGTATATTTAAGCGCTCACTCAACAACTTAACCAATCTTGTAATTTACATTACAGTCTTATTTACATTAGTAATAGTAATGCTGAATTAGTAACATTTCCCACCTGGAAACATAGTGCCCATTTTGTAAAAAGGAGCCTACAGCCACTTTGAGCTGAACTGAGTTATGTGTAGTGAATCCTTCAACTACAGCTTCTCTAAGATTGGTACAAAGATGACCAATCCATCTTCAAGAATAACCAAGATAGGTGGGGAAAAGTCCACCTCACAAAGCATTTGTCATGTGTATAATGATTCCACCTTCTTGCTTCTCCTGTAAAACTGATATTTTGTGGGTTGTCCACTTTTTACAAAATAGGGGCAATATTTTTCTGTCTTTATCAAGTTCATTATGCACACATTTGTAATTAAATTCTATTTTACACAATTTACTTTAACATTTAAATACCACAAACTGAAATTCCTAGGTGTTTCACAAAACAAAAGTCCTGAAGATCATAAACCCATGGTGTTGTTGAATTTTCAAGTCTTCTGGATGTGACACTGTGTTGCTAGGCAGGCAATTCTTGACATTTCAGAGCACTGTAGTGCTTTTCAAACACCAGAAATGGCTCACACCAGTGACACAGTGTCATATCCCAAAAGATCTGGATCTTCATCACAATGTGTCCTCAAATTTTACGGTGTGTGTCAAAGAGTTGTACTGTAATATTCCTCACACATGCACACTAACAAATAACAGAAGAGCATGTTACCAGCACTCACGAACATATATGTGTCGCGCACTATAGCTCATTTAAGTTACGTGTAAGAATATGAATGTGTATGCCAGCTGCTAATGCTAGTGTGACTTGAGAATATGCATAAAACATAACAGTGGCCCACACTCAGCTCAATTTTGCTTTTATAGTGACTTTTCACAGCTTTAAAAAGTTGAAAATACACCTTTCTAGTATGCCCTTTATTGATGCTATGAGGCTTGGTTCCGATAGAAGCACTGGTCTTTGCACATTTTGCGTTATGTAGACCACGTGTCCAGCACCTCAGGTGTCCCAACAGCATATGTATAGTATCAAGTGCTTGTGAAAAACAGGGTTGTTTTACCATGCTTAATCACCAAGCAAGGTAAAATTCCCTTACATACTCTTCTTACCACAATTAAACTGTTAGCTTCCCTGTACTTCCTAGTTTCTGGTAAATAATTTTGGTAAATTCTGATTAATAAATGATGCATGCTAAACAAATTACTTCAACTGCACCTCCTTCCTAATTTATAAAGGCTGGAATGGTCGCCAAACCTCCTGACTAAATTTCTCAATCTCAGGTTGCCTAGTGCCTAGGTTTGAGTCCAAGAGTGGCCGGACACACATTCAATCACAAGTCCTTGCCAAGACTCACAATGTCTGTGGTTCAAGCTCAGAGATTCTAGTTATCACATTAAAGATGCCTGGACTTTAAAACAGCCCTTTCAAGGGATACCACAACATTTCCTATTGTGCATAATTATGTGGTGTACTTACAGCAACAGAACGATTGCAAAGCATGAATATTTTTGAAATAAAACTGTTTGTTTGCAGTGACATTTGAACATGGAAATTGGAGAATGCCAATGAACAAAACATTGTAGAAAAACAACTGAAATGTTTACCTCTCTCACACTTACATTCATGCAAATACATAACAGAAAACTTCTGCTGCATGTAACTAAATGGAAACTTGCAGAGTTTAAAGAAGTGTTTATGTGAATACAACACATGCAACAAAGAAGAACATACCCCACTACTGTGTTCTAAACTTCAATATTTGATCTTCACATCAAATGTCTACCATCAAATATGGCTGACCAGGTAGAATGCAGTTTTCACCTTCATTTTGCCATGAGACAATGTCACACATCTCTCAAGTCTTTTAATATTGAGCTATATTTTTCTTCAAAATTAGGCATAAATATTGGGGTAACTGCTTAAGTGATATCTGGTACAAATAGCTTAAAGAATGGAAGATACAGAAACTGTCCATACCAACAAACAAAACGAAGTCAGTGATGTCAGCAATCATACAGCCAGCCGTATAGTGGCATCACTTCAAGTTCGAGACTCAAATTTTAAATGTCTGATGTCTGTTGTGCAGACAGTACGAACCTTCAGTTCTACAGTGAATCTTGGTGGGTCCGGCTTCTCCTCTTCTGACAATATCTCATCACGTTTGTACAGAGCTTCTTCCAGCTTCTGGATGCTCTCTGTTCCTGTACGGAAGTTAGTTGGCAACTGGGGCTCCATAATGATACCCTGACGACCTCGTACTTGTAGTTTACATGAGACAGTCGCCTCCCCATGGCGATTAGTAGCCTAAAATAACAACAAATTAAAAAGCATAATTTACATTTAGACACAGACTCTCTAACTGGTCACTGTAAGTGTAACATGCCAACTGATGATGCAAAATAACAAGCAACAACAATGAATGTAAAACAACATAGTAAACCACTGAAACATTAAAAGCGTGTACGAACCCATTTTTTCCTAAGAATTAATAATTAAACAGAGAAGTGTTTTCCAACAGGTGGGTCACAGACACTTAGCAGTATGCAGGGATATTCCAAGTGGGCCATGAGGACATTCCCAAGACCACAACAATTCACATAACTGCAGCAAGTCTTTCTTCTTCACCCAGCACTTGGCAACTTCTGGTATTACAAGTATCACTACTGTAAATGAAATGTGAATTCATTTACAGCCCTTCTGCAATTACACAGCTTCTGCCCTTGTGATGGTATAGTGACTAGGCTGTGAAATGGACTATCTGCAGGTCAATTCTCAACAAAATCAAGAGATGTTTCACTTCTCCACAACCATCCAGACTAGCTCTGGAACCCACCCAACCTCCTTTTCACCATCTCCTGGAGTTTTTTTTTTGCCAGAATAAAGCAGTCATTGTGTGAAGATGACCAAACTGACCTTCAACAAAAGCCATGGTTACAAGTGAGGGTAGCTAAACCTCTACTCCCCTGCCATGGACAGTGACAACTGTTACATTTAACTAATAACTTTTATGTATTTTTCTCAATTAACAGAGCACAGCAGTACAACTATTAATATGGAGGGGTCTGTGACATTTTGTTAACTTAGGAAGGGGTCCTGATATTTGGGCAGGTTGGCAACTGTTGAACTGCAATTGTAATGTCAGACGTTCCCCATATTATGTAACAGTGGACAACAAAATTATAACCAGATTTTATTGACTGAGCAAAACAAACAAACACTCAAGTCTTAATGAAGTGTATAACATACTAGTGAAACAAATCAAAATAATTGAATCACTCTACAACTACACTGAGTCCAGCTGTGAACCCATCTATGGGTGTCTACACCATAAGTACATCTTACAAAACTGTAGGCTCCATCAGCACTGACTTAACAAAAAGTCCTAGTTGAATCTGCACAGATCACTTGGGAAACCTTGATACATGGAGAAATGAGAATATAAGATGTCAAATTATTCAAGTGTCCATTAGAGCAGACAGGCTTTTGCGAATGCACAAGTCAACTTCAGACTGAAAATCCACTACAGCATGTCCACTTGAACTGCCAGCTTTCCATGTAGCAGCCGTCAGTTAGGTGAATCTGTGTATAGCAGAACTGCCTATATAATTTACCTCACTAAGAACAACTTGCACATATACAGAACTTGCAAGATGAATTTGTGTTTAACTGGAACTGAGTGTAATTTGCTTCCAGTAATAATAATGAACATATGTAGAGAAGCTACAGGCAGCAAAATCTGTGTAAAACACGACCTTCATAAAATTAATTTTCAGGGAAAATACCTTGCATGTGTAAAGGCCAGAATCTCGCTGATATACACCAGCCACTTCTAAAATAACAAATCCAAAATCGTTGATGGTCTTGATACGGGAACCTGCAGACAGAGGCTTTCCATTGTGGAACCACTCCACACGCATGCTCGAATCATTGACCGGAGTCAACTGACACTCAAAATGGGCCAATGAGTTTTCAGTTAGTGTCAGATCTGCAGGAGTTGTAATGAATTCAGGTGGCTTCCCAGAATCTTCCTCAGGAGAGGTCTGGCCAGGTACAGCTCCCAGACCTTCCAGTTCGGCAATCTTCTCGATTGTGCGCTCCATACCTTTCGGGAGTTGTGATTCCAATATGATACTCCTTTTGCCTGCAAAACAAGGAAAATCTCACTCTTGAATGTCAGGCACACCCAGTCCTTCCATGTCATTAAGCACATTCCTCCTTTCAGATTCTCCCCTGTATATCATTCCCAACACATTATGGGGGGACTGTCTGCCTCTCTTTTTGTCATATAAAATATGGTCAACCAAATGAAAATATGAAAGTGCCTCCCCCCAAACAAAAACAAAAAAACAAAACCCTACTGTGTGTAGCTGTAGGAACAGCAAGTTATCAGAATGGATTAGAAGCATGTACTGTGTATAGGTGATATGTACTATGCTGCAAAATGACAAAGTGGTGTACCAAAACTAATGCTAAACTAGCTTCCTAAAATTTCTAAAGTTTCCATTTGACTCAGCTACATACACCCTCCATCACCAAGGTTCAGACTACTCAGCCCTTGGTGATGAAGGCACTGTGTTCTTCTGACACACCAGACATCAGTAACTCCACTACTTACTCAGTGTAACAACACAGCAGACATGAATACTTAGAATACTTACAATATAACTAAGTATCAAGTCATTCTTGATGCTTCTTCTGATAACACACTGAGAAATGTGTGCTGTGCTTGTGGGTTACCAGTGTCTACTGTTTAGTGAACATCCCTTTGTCATTTGCCCATCTTCCCTGCTGTTTACTCCTATCATTATTTCCTTATGTCTGGACCAATATACAGGCTACTGTCATTACAGATCCCAAATGTAAAACACACACATTCTGTTTGGCACTTCTGTATACAATATATTTGGTTACTGATGGTTGCTTCATGCACTACTACAGTGAAACCAAACACCACCTGTAATGGGCAAGTCTTCTGGATTTGTTTTATGTACACTCAGGAAGGGCTCTCCTCTCTGCAGTGTGGGTAACACCTGGCCTATAGGTCAGAGGTCTCACACAGTTAGATGTTCACTTTACTTTTGAAAATGTATTAATTATTATGTCCTCTAATTCTGTGACAATAACGAATGTAATATTGTTTAATAAACTAACACTTTATTTTTGTGGTTTTGAAAATGTAACTCTTCTGCAATGCAAATACTGTGCCACTGGGAATGGAGATTCAAGGGTAACAGTACATTAATCTTGAGGGTCATGCAGTCCAAGAGGACCCCAAAGTGACAACAGTTCAGTCACTTGAAAAATCAGGAACCGAAAATCCAACAACAGCAGCAGCACATCCCAGAATACCCGAATCTCCAACAGCAATGCTGTGAGAAGATCCAATGCCAGATTATCAGAAGCTGCCACACATTTCAAATTCTCCACTCTATAAGGTACTCTGATTCTTCAAAGGTGCTGCCCAGTAGAACATCACAGTTACCTTGAACTTTCATGGATGCTGTTGTAACAGCCTGTCCATAGTCATTGAAAGCTCTGCATGAATACTCCCCCGAATCTTCAGGGTACACTGGAGAGATCTCAAGGATGACAAAGCCGAAGTCACAGAAGGTGCGAAAACGGGAACCAGTTTTCAGTGGTTTTCCATTCCAGAACCACTCCACCTAAACAATATACCATGTATTTACTTACATACACAGAAAGGGCATTATGTATGAAAATAAATGTAAGACACACACACATATCAGAGAAAACAGCATTAGATACAGAACATGGCTAACAATGTGTGGTCTACTGAACCCTGTGAATAGGATGACAGCAGGAAAGGGCAGAATTACAAAGAAGCAAACATTAAAATATAAGTGTTGAAAAGTCAAAATGACCCACACCAGGGCTCTCAATACATTCAATACATGGTCCACGAGTCACATGCCGCATGTCAGGGCGTACTGTGGGGGGGGGCATCACATTTAATTTGTTTAAATTTAAAGGAATAAAAAACAATGCCCCTCATGGGCCCAACACATTCACAAATATCTGCTGTTCCTGATGGTAATGTACAGCATACATCACTCAGACTGGCTTTGGGCCCACAAAGCCTTCCACTCAATGGACACATGGTTGAAGTGTGAAACTGACCACTCAACCCCACCTAGTGTCAAGCTGATGAATACAGCAGAGAGATACTCTCGCTCCCCCATATGCCCTAATGGTGTGCAATTGAACCACCCCACCTTACTCTACTTTATACTTTATTTTACAGTCTTTACACTATGCTGAACAAGGCAGAACTTCCCAAACCATTTAACTACCGTCACTGTGCAGTATAACCACCTCCCTGCAACTGACCTTCAGTTTTGGATCATCTGTTGGTGTAAGCCTGGCTTCAAAGTGGGCATTCTCTCCTTCTCGTAAGCTGTCAATGTTAGACAAGGGAACTGTGAAAACAGGAGCTTGACCTCTGCTTTCTGTGGACCTCTCATCTCGAGTACGGAACATCGAATCTTCCAGGGTCTGAATCTTTTCAAGACCTCCTTCCATGCCCTGCATTAAGGGGGAAGAAAAATCCAAAAATGTATTGCAGAAGCTTGATGTTACATGTAAATGACTGCAAGTCTGTGTCTATGTACATTTATGTAGTTGACATCATTTTGCTTCTCTTGCATTGTGCTAAATGATAATCTGCTTCATTGTACTTGCTTCAAGAGGAAATGCTACCCTACAGACACACTGCACTTTGTATTTTCATTTTATAAACATTCCATTAAATGTAAACAAACACGTTAATGCACTGGAAAAACAATATCTCTTTTTCGGTACATGCTGTCCTCCTTTAACATTACACTGAACATTGTGTAATTTTAAAGTTTAGAAATTTCAGTGACCAGAGTTTTCATGAATGTTAGACTTGGAATAGCATCATTTTTGCTGGCAGGTGGCAGATCTTCAACAGCCTGACTCTTAGGCACTTTAATTCTTCAGGGAGAATAAATGACTGTTGCAACCTTAAAGTTCAATGAGAACTTAATGTACGTGTCAACTTTGTTACGATGTAAATACTTCATGGTAAACCATCAGCCAAAAAATTCTACCTGCTGATTTCAAACAATTAACTTCCTTTTGTCGAGAGTTATCAGATTTCCCCCATTTCCAACTCCATCCCAGAAATAAATAATAACCTTACCCTTGGTAACTGAGAGTCCAAGATAAGATTTGCTTTCGAGACACATCTTAGTGTTGCTTTAGTCGAGTCCTGACCAACTTTGTTTACAGCACGGCACTCGTACTCGCCAGAGTTCTCCTCGTAGCAATAAAGAATATCCAAAATCACAATGCCAAAATCATGGAATGTTCGGTAACGATGCCCATGAGGAAGTTTCTTCCCATTGTAGTACCACTCAACCTAAAATTCAAAGGTACACGTATGTCAAAATTCAGTAAACAATGTGGCAGTGTTCGGGACTGCAACTGAAATCTCATGATCATCAGATACCAAACCCCTGTGCAGGGACATGTTTTCACACTCATTCACAATTCCAATAAACTGTGTGCATAAGAAGTACAGCAGACCAGCAAGACTTGAGGTTCTCACAGAGGTTATGACAAAGATTCAAGCCTTCTGGTACCTGATGCGGCATCATTCCAGATGTTTCAAAGGAGTGGGTAGTGCATTCGAAACTTAGCTGACTACTTGCAGAATGAAGCAGATAACTTGAATCTTCTACAACAGACATCCCTAGTTCATGGGTTGAACATAATGATTTTGCTTATTCACATTAAAAAGACTGTGGTAACATCTATGCTTCAAAGTGCACGTCTTGCTCTTTCACATTCACTCCCATGCAGCAATGTGGAGCAATACGCAACAGCCCGTATCTGCCCACCCATCAGGCTGCTACCAAGATAACTCACCAAACAAGTGTACTCTTGAAATTTTTTCAAGTAACTGTTGGCATCATGTCTTAATTAACTTGATTAAAGACAAGGATATGTCAGAGGCATTAATGTCTTCTATATCACCAAGCCACCCTCACAACTTTCAGCTAGAAATGCCAACATCATCCCAATAAGCACTAATAAAAATGTTTTCAAGCTCATTAATCATAAATTATATATATTAAATTACACCTTTCCTCTGTCACTGGTTCTTCTAACCCTGTTATTTCCAGAAGATCCTAGCAGTTTTAGCATTTGAGAGTGACTTCCAAGAATAAAACTCCCACAAATGGCAAGGGTGTGTTGTATAGTGCTGTAAATTTTAATCTTTCCTGTAATTTCTCTTCTTGGAAAGTAAAGTTTCTTGGAACTTCATCATGAAATTCACCTGCAGACTGTCACAGTGATATGTCATATACAGTAATTTCAACAAAACAGAAGTAATGGGGTAAAAATGAAACAAGAACTACTACTACTAACCGTTAAATTAGGGTCATTGACTGGAGTCAGTCTGGCCTCAAAATGCGCACTCTGCCCTTCCACCAACTGAGTGATATTTGAGATGTGGGTGATGAATTTGGGTGGTTCCAAAATTGGTGTCGTCGCTGCCTGGGGTTGTACTCCTTGACCCACCTCCAGTTCTCGGATTCTAGCCAGAGAATCGGGCTGAAGAGTGTCCAGATACACTCCTCCCTTACCAGCACACTTAATAGTTGCTCGGGTGAAGTCCTCACCATATCTGTAATTTGTTCATAGAACAAGGAAATTTTAAAAGGAAAGCAAACATAAAATTACAGCAAGAATGGCTCTCAAAATTAATCAAATTTGTGAACACACAGAAACAAAGTGATCCCATTACAGGCCTGTTGTGGCCCAGAGGGAGGGTAGAGGTATAGCTCTACTCTTCCATGACCACGGCACTAGAAGGGGGTGAGTGGTCAGCAGCATGCCCCAGCTGCACTTTACCTCGGGAAAGACCCGGTATTCATTTTACAGGACGCTGGGTTGGCCCCAGGGCCGGTCTGGCCGGGCGGAAAATCTCGTCCCCACCGGGATTCGATCCCGGACCGTCCAGCCTGTAGTCAGTCGCTATACCAACTGAGCTACCCGGCCCACACACAGGAACAAAGAATTTCATAATATCTTATGCTACACAGGATTCTAAATTCTGGTGAGTCCCTAAGATTCAGATCTCCAGGGATGTAAAATCTGCATTGCTATGTGTGTGTAGTTCTTGATGTTTCAAAGGATGGTAAAACCTTCATCTTTAAGATCAAGCAGTCTACTCTCTTCTTTGACTGCTTAACCCTGAAAATGAGAGCAACATGACACAACACAGAAGACTTCACTTTCTACTGCTGTTCCTGATACAGAATTGAGCAATTGGTTCAGCAGGGATTGCGTAGTCTCTCACTGTCTGAACAGCCATTTCTAAAATCATCTCCAATATAAATCACAGACATCTTGTACAGAGACATTAATTTATTCCACAAATGTCATTTGTTACTTCCTGTTGGCTCACTCAACTTGTGACTCATATATGAAATAAACAACATGTCTATTAGATGAGAAATGTCTGCAAGCCAAAGGAATATACTCCCAGTGCCCTTTTCAAACATGGTGGATAACAATCTAACATTAACTGCAATACAACAAATTGAGTGGACCCTGACTCCCAGCGACTTAGTATGGCAGCAAGCACTGTGCTGCATGTCATCACAAGAAATTGCCCAAGTGAAACAACAATGTGAGCTGTCATATTACAAAATGTCCCTGTACAGCAGACATACTGTTATAAACATATTCCCTTACTGTTCTCACCTAGAATTTTTTACTCTGAAAAGACAGTCAGTCAGTCAGTCAACACCTGTTACTGGCTCTGCGTACATATTCTCCAGCATCATGCCTGTGAAGACATGATATATCCATTACCACAAAGACAGGCCACCCATCAGACAGATACAATACCTGTTACTGGCTCTGCATACATATTCCCCGGAGTCATGGCTTTGAAGATACGATATATCCATCACCACAAAGCCAAAGTCAGACACTGATTTCATTCGTGATGAGTGTCTTATGGGTTGGCCATTGTGGAACCACTCCACTTTGAGGTTTGGATCTCCTACAGGGATCAGTGTACACTCAAAGTGGGCTGAGTCTCCATCTTTCAGACCCTCTAAACTCTGTAAACAGAAGAACAAGAAATGATTCACTCTGCGCACAAAAACACAGCAATTATCATGCCTCTTCTGAGGTACTGTTTGTTTGTCCTTGTAACCAAGCTCATACCTGGATATGTGATGTAAACTGTGGTTTTTGTCCCTTTGTCTTTTCAACACACTCCAGTTCAACACTAATTTCAGCCCTGCCCCACTTGTTGGTGGCTCTGCAAGTGTAAGTTCCAGAGTCTTCTATTTTGGTGCCCAGGATCTCCAACACAACCATTCCAAAAGCATGAACAGTTCTGGTACGATGGCCTATGAGAAAACAGATATTATTTTATGTCTAGTTACTGTTCACTTAATACTTGGCAGCCCTCTCTTAAATTAAACCACAGTTCTGAATCATTTAGTCATCAAGTACACAAAACTTCAACCCACGTTCCTCCCCTGAAGTAATGCTCTTATTTTCAAACACACACGTCAAATTTTGACAATAGCTGACTTTTATTACACAACACTGAGGGATAAACAGATGTGTGAAAGGAATAAGAAGTTATCTATCCTACAGCTTCAGGTCTAACAAAAAATATGCTCACAAAACATGTACACAGTACTAGAGGTCAGTATCATGTACATTTTTCCCCAGAGGCTTGCCAGAATGAGTATTAAGCATTTTTGAAAATAAGCTCCAAAATTTCAGATTAATGAGATTTTACATTATGATTCAATGCACAATTACACTGTCCCAGCACTTAAAAACACATGACATGTCAAAGTTTCAACACAGTACTTGTGAAGTAAAGTGATGAAGGAGGTACTGTTAACACCTGAGGAAAGTAATGAAATGGAATAAAGTTCTCTGTGCTCAGATGTCTGCGGTGCAAGTATACACAAATTTACATTACACAGCCATAAACTTTCAAGTTGTCCAAAAAACAATTCTCATCACTTTTTAAAGTTGCCTGCCTACACAGAAAAGTGACACTGCAACTCAACACTCAAATCATCCACATACTTGCACGGTCCAGCAGTCCTACTGTCAGCACATAACAATACTCAACAGTTCACATGCCGGTAATTCTTGCAACTGTATGCATGCTGAATGAATAAACATTCCCTTTATACCACAACACAGGTAACCAGGGCCCTGCAGCACTTTCACAGTTTTTGTAACTCATAATTCCACCCAGCTGTAATAACATCAACTATCTGCAATTACTGACAACTTAATTTCAGGAAATGCATGATGGGTTGATGAGTGCATAATTCTGAATGTCTTTACCCAGTACATATCAACTTCCAGATATTGCAATGTGCACCTTGCACCACAAGTATCACCAAAGTGTTCAGAAGATATACATTTTATACACAAAAATCATTGAAAGTTAAAGATAACATAAACTTGTCCCTGTACCTGCCATGAAGGTGCACGCAGGCTGTGTACCGTTAATCTCAGAACTAGATGCAGGTCACTGGTAATCCCCACAGCCCAGATGCTTTATCCAATGCTGCAAGGGACCCCTAGGTCCAATGATCAGGGGATTGGGTAGATCATACAGCCAGTTTGGTTATTTTGCAGAAGAGAAAGATCTTTGCCCCTCCCAGGGCTAAAAACCCCAGATCACCCAGCAGGCAACCTACTCACTTATCACTGAGCTATGCTGAACATAAAATGCATAAAAACATATTTTCTAACATTTGCAAAGATACGTACTGGCTTTGAGCACCTCGCCTTTGTAAAACCATTCTACAACCATGGTCTGGTCACCAACAGGTGTCAATGATGCCTCAAAGTGAGCAATGTCACCTTCACTCAAGTTCTTCAGATTCTCAAACTGTAACACACATCAGAAGTGATCATAAGCACCATGTAACAATCTACAGCATAGGATGAAAGTGGCATTACATTGCAACATGAAGTTTCATAAATTTGCTGAACTAAGGATTATACACATTGCACTTGTGCAAGACTTGATGTCCTCACACTGTTGCTGGGATGTGACTGTGCAGGTTGAGCAAGCAGTTCCTGCCTAGCATCAAGGATCAAGGATCAAGTCGTCCAACAGCAATTCTCCCATGTCCCAACAACACAGCGCCACGTCATCCCAAGACATGAGGGTGCCTGAGAACAGGGTACTGTGAACTGGACCTACAAGGTAGGAAGTAAACACAGGCCCAAGAAAATTGCATGATGCTGAGTTCCATAATATGTATGTTTCACTGAAAACTGAATCTTCATGGACCCTGAACTTCTGAAGATAAGGGAGAGGTATTGCTTCAAAGCAATGGCAGCTGCTTGTGTGGTGATGCAGTACCAGTTTCCTATCACTCAGGTATTGTTCACTTCATTAAATCAAAGACAAGGAACTAGATGAGACATGATGAATCCATGGAGGCAATCACAAATTAATCCAATATTTTATTCAGAAAACATGAAAACGGGAGTTCAATTACAAGATACAGGTGTAGAAGGGAGGATAATATTCAAATGGATCAATATGATATGAAGATATGGACTGGATGCTTCTGGCATAGTCCTGTGAACATGGTAGTTGACTTGAGGCTCCATAAAAAGTGGGGAGTATCCTGAGTGGCCGAGCAACTGTAGGTGTCTCAAGAATGCACTGCTGCATACCTGAGATGTGAACACTGGAGGATGACCCTCCTCTCCTTCAGGCAAGGCTCCTTCTTGTCTTTGGAGAGACTCTTCCAGATCCTGAATCTTCTCCAAACCCTCTGCCCCCTTAGGATGTTGCGTGTGCCAAATAAGACCTTCTTTACCTACACATCAAACAGTCAATTTCAATCACAGTAATAACTTTTTAAAGCATATTGTGTGTGTGAAAAAGACATGAATTACCTTCACTCATCCCACCTAAGTTTTGGACTACCTATATTTAAAAAATGTACACTTGTTTTAATTGGCACATTACCATTGCATCTTAGTACTAATGTAGACACAGTAAACTGCACAGTCATCTTTATTTTGATCCATGGTCTAACACAACATATTTGTTCCATTTACATGAATGGCCAAGATAAGCATGTGCAAGTGCACACGCACGCACACACACACACACACACACACACACAGAGGAATCACCTCCTGCTGTTCCAACCACAAATGCACAAAATAACATGGCACAAGACACAAGAGGAACTTCAGCTGGCGGTCCTTATGGAAACTTTGTGTAACGGAATGCAGACAGGTATCATGAGAGTACTACATGAGTGCAGTGATAGAAAGGAGGTGTCAGTGAGGTCCACAGTGATGTACTGGGATAATGTAATGATATTCAGTTGGCAGATGGATAGAGCAAAGCAGGTACACACAAGGCACATATGCGCAAACTCAATTTTAAAATTAAGGGATGTTATGTACAGCTGTGATCTTTACATTCAAGTTATGTTAAGCTCCAGAAACACCCTGGGATCCAACTGTTTATTTTATGTAATGTAATGGCATTGCATGTTCATTTCTTCTCTTTTGAAATTTTGTATCAACAGGCTGGATATGGCCAAAACATGTTGCAATATGGCATATATATATGTATATGTATAAAAAAGGAAGGCTGTTATGTAGTTGTAATTACTGTATCTAAAATATATACTTATGTTGTCATATAAGTGGGATGCTATACTAATGAAATGTGTACCTGTGCAATAGACAGTGGTGGAAGTGAAAGCCTCTCCAGCAAGATTGTGAGCTTTGCAAGTGTAGATTCCTTGATCACGTTCATACACATCAGTCAAATGCAGTGTGACAAAACCAAAGTCACAGGTCATCTTGAAACGAGAACCTGCAAGAACAAAAGTTAAAGATGTAAATTATTAACAACAATAAAGGACAGCAGAGTTACAAGAAATTCTAATGACCTACAACAGACTGTTGATAATCCACATTACAAGAAAGCAGCTCTAAAATTGCTAATTTCTTTTTTCCTGTCAGTATGACACACTACTGTTAGCACCTTCACTCACTTCTGACACCACCATCACAACAGGAAGGTACATATATTTCAAATACATGTCACAAACAGTTCAGAAAATACAAGAACTTCTAAACAAAACACAGCATGCTCACTTGGTTCTGCTCAGTTTTGTATGGTTCAGCTGATGCCATTACATCACCTTAACACCCCCCCCCCCCCAACAACAAAGCTCATTTTCTAGCATAGGACTGGGCAAAATGTGGCACTTAGCAACCCTCAGTCACCTGAACAGTTTCAGTAACACAATTTAACAGGCCTACATAACAGAATATGGCAACTTTTTTAATAGAGAAAATGTTTACAAACTATTACAAACTATAACTCATCACTTTTAAGATACCACACAATGCACAAATAATTCTTTGTGTTTTACCGAGTTTAGTGCAGCCTATTACATCGCCATTCAACCACTTATCATCAGTAAAATAACCGTGTTCTACTGAATTTGAACACCATCCCCCCCCCCCCGCCCGGTTTTATGGGTGAGCTCACTGGTTATTTTGGCGTTCGGTGGGGTAAGTTTCGCGATCCCGCTTTTGGGGTTTCCGAGTGTGGTTTTACAAGTATAATGGTTCTT
>Ga0123354_10001634_pt1 | contig 27845 bp, 10 predicted proteins | sample TergutLab28metaG_2_FD_97872 | JGI IMG/M metagenome (GOLD analysis project Ga0123354, IMG submission 97872) | Labiotermes labralis P4 segment gut microbial communities from Petit-Saut dam, French Guiana - Lab288 P4 | ecosystem: Host-associated > Arthropoda: Insects > Digestive system > Gut ... | reverse complement strand
TATCTCGCCTGTGACTGTTTCTTAACATAAGTGTTTTACAGGGAAGGGTTGTTAGCACCTCGCCCAACTCCCAAGCTGGAGGACCACCCCTCGTCGGCTGTCCGCGACTGCTTATTCAATTTATTCTTAGCTACCCTCCTTATCGGAGGCCGTTCCTCTATCCGCAAACTGAGGACGCGCCATGCCGTGGTGACTCATGCTACCAATAAAAATATTTAATTGTACAACACAAAACTCAATGTTACAATCAACAAATTAATTCTATTTAACATATAAATATTTCACGTTTCATATTTCTTCTAAATTACAGTTTCGTTGCAAACACAATTTTTGAACAAAACTACAGAGTAATTCCCCAATATACGAAAAATCGATTAAATTCATATACTTGTATTAGATGTACAAAGTAATAACTGTTGTTTGGTTTTGGATCCTATTTTCTCTTACACTAGTTCATTCCTGCCATAAACCTGTCGCTGGTCTTGGTGCCTCTTTTGAGCTGTTGTAGGTTCACGAATCATTTCAAAAGTTCAGATGCTGTTTCCGACGGCCCACTCACCCGTACATTAAAGAGATTGCATTTTAGTGTGTAGTAAACCTTTTGTTTGTGTTACATTCGTATTGGTAATAAAGATGGTGCCTAGTGTTGTCTCATTTTCCACACAACTCTCTTTGAGTAGCTCTTATTTATGAACAGATGAAAGAGTAAGAATATCATTTAAATATTTTAACTCATTTTTAGTTTTATTTTATTCATAATTAATCATCGTTTTGTCTCCTACGATGTTTAGTATTTTAGCATTTTGAAGATATTTATCTACTTGTTTACTGCTTAATTTTAATTGTTTTAATTGTAGATAGGAATTTCTTTATACAACATTTTACATTCCACTGTAAACGAAATGGGATCCCATTGAGTACTACCTTTCTGTACCTTAAACAAAATGTTCTCTATTGGCCTGATGATGACCGTTTACGGTCGAAACATGTAGCCACAGTGTAACATATTTCATACATTATATTACTATACTGATGTTGTTGTGTACTGATGGTATATAATATGTTATACAATTTAGTATTTTAGCTTTTGTAAGAAATGTTTTACCTTTTGAAAGAGTTACAATTTATAAGACGGGAAGTAACTTGAAATTAACTTACCTTTACGAGTGTTAGCATTTCTATATAACACATAATTTCCAATAATTTATAACCACCACTATAAATGCATCACATTAAAGAGGTCGTCAGCGAGGAAATTTTCGCCGCATTTTATGGAACCTGGGAGTTCATTGCAGCATTCAAAAGAGACCGCCATCTGTACCTACTCTGAGCCAGATCAATCCATTCCATGATCCCAACCCAGTCATCGAAATCTTTCTAATATTATCCTCCCGTCTACGCCTAGATGTTCCAAGTGGTCTCTTTCCCTCAGGTTTCCCCACCAAATCTTTTGTACCTCTCCCACGTACGTGCTATATTCCCTCCAATCTCATTCTTTTTTATCTGATCACTGAATAATATTTGGTGAGCACAGACCATAAATCTCTTCTTTGTCTAGTCTTCTCTCCTCTTCTGTTACATTGCCCAGGTTAGGCCGGAATTTCTTCATCAGAAATCTATTCTCGAACACTCTCAGCTTATGCATCCTCAACCTGAGAATCCAAGTTTCACACCCGTACAGAAGCACGGGCAAAATTATATTTCTGCATATTTTAATCTCAATATTTTTGGATAGAAAATTGTTAGATGAATGATAGGAAACATTTCTGACTTCAGTCTGCTCTTAATTTATTCAGGATTACTATTGTTATTAATGTATATATATATAAATATATATATATATATAGACATATATATGTATATATTTTTTATATGTGTGTGTATGTGTGTAATTCTTCTTTTGTGAAAATTCCATCACATTCTTATGCATTTATGCTAGATTTAACAACTTTTCCGCAGTAGGGATATTACCAGTATTAGTATTAGCAGTAATTTTTTCGAGACCTGCATTAGCTAATGTGTGACCGCAGAGTACGGCCACAACAGTATCCACTACTGCAGGGTACACGGTACTGCGTGACAGAGTGGACGGATGTGTTGTAGTTCATCCATTATACATGACCTGGATTTTCCACCACAGGGATTCCACTAATACGGTGGCCATGGTATATTAGTGCAGGACCCACGAACTACGACGATGACGCCGCTAGGGCTGCCGATGCACGAACGTTACACATCCGTATTTCTATGACACGGCACATAGTAATGCAGGAACACGCTTCAAAACTGTAAACTGATGGGGTGATTTAAAAGGAGTATCGTCTCTATTTTAATTAAACCTCACGTTAATTCCTGTTTTAATCTGTTTGAATATAAAAAGGAAGACAGTCACATGGGGCTTACATAGAAATACGATTACAGAACCCGGAAGTTGCATCACCGCTATTACTACAGTTATCATTTTGATTCTATCCTGTTCCAGGTATTTTTACTTTTTGCCCCCAAAATTCAACTGAGCCATATTATTTTGAACACATGTTGAATGTATGAGTGGACCGGGTAGCTCAGCCGGTATAGCGACTGACTACGGGCTGGACGGTCCGAAATCGAATCCTGGTGGGGACGAGATTTTCCGTCCATCCAGATCGACCCTGGGGCCCACCTAGCCCCCAGTACAATGGGTACCGGGTCTTTCCTGGGGGTAGAGGCGGTCGGGGCGTGGGGCTAACCCCACACCCTCATCTGGTGCCGAAAGGTCCTAGAAAAGTGTAGAGCTATACCTCTACTCATCCTAAGGGTCTGCGTGACTTGGAAAAATGTTGAAAACCTACCTGTGTTGAATGTATGAAATGTAGAAGATTTTATTATAATATTGCTCTCGAATTGAGAGGTAGATAAGTGTGCTCTCGTATCATGAATCAGCATCTGTCTTTGCAGAAACAAGCGGATTTCATACGAAGTTTGATACAGAACCGCCCATGAAAATGTCGATCTTCAAGCGGTATGGGTGTGAGTTATTGCGAAGGCCGGTCGCATTTGTAAAGAAAATACCTCCAGTAAACAGTTACTCACTAAAGCTCAGTCTTGTTTGCAGTCCAAATAATCAACAAGAGGAGCTGCCCGAAATGTGAGCTTGCCACAGTCGAGAGTGCAAAACAGTCCGCAAACTGGATTAGGTTTTAAAGGTGACGGTGGCGATTTGGCACTTTCTTGTCGAACTTCTTTACCCTTATAATGAAGGCATTGCGATTCTTCGAAACGTCGGAAACTACCTACCTACCAACAACAAACTATAACAGCCCAGAAAAACTGAGTCTTCTACGTATTTTACTGTGACTGGCTTTCGATTCAAATGAAGACTTTTTTACAGTCAAAATTTCGTTTAGTGACGATCCGATTTTCAGACTGGGCCAGGACATATTAACCCTCGTGAAGGTGAGGTTGCACATGACAGTAAAATTCTCACAGTCTCTCCCTGGGCTGTTCTCGATACGCAAAGTCATACGTGTAACCACCTTCAACAGCTGACTACCGACGGTCATGATAACACCGTGCAGGGTTAACTTGAGATTACATCGTGTGTCAGTGAAAGCAGCGCCTTTCTTAGGGATATTAAGTAGACCAGGAAGTGCTATAGCTATGAGTAGCTTGCGAGAAACTGCAGAAATGGCGACTCGGAAGATGAGAACTTTGAAAGAAATGAGGAAGTTTGTATCTTTATACGAAGCACTTCTGTAGGATTGGGGCAGCAGGGCGGTAGCATTATATTTCAGTTTATGAGGCGTTCAAAAATGTTGGACTGAAGCGCACAGAAAATTTACAACCTTACAATCAATTTATTGTATAGTGCTACATATATTGTATAGTGCTACATATATTGTACGAATGAACTGTAGAGCTATTTTCTTTCTTTGGGATTGAGCGGTAATTTTGAAATTGCATGAATTCTGTATGTGAAAGTGTCAACTGTCTCACCAAGCAAGTGTGCCAGAACATTTATAAATCTGACTTGTATAATTGGGAGGTCCCGTTTCGAACCTCGGTTGGGTTCTTCTTGATTTTCCTCATTCCGTGTAGGCAGACTGCAGGATAACAGCACGTCTGTTCCGAAAACATGCACTAACTGCTATTTGTACTGAAGTATCCGTAATAAAAATTCTTACGAAATTAATGTTTCTATCGGCAGAAATAAAATGTTTACCACTCATACGTTTTGCCACGTAGTGTATCAATGCCTAATTTACTCCTTTAAGATAATATTGTTTTAAGGGTTGCATTAGGGATGCTAGAATACATCTGATGTTTGTTAGGACAAATTCCAGCGGCCTTGTTGTTGCAAAATCTCATTCCGAGAGAGGACATGACATACTTAGACGTCGGTGAGATAATGGTATTTAGAGAGGTCATTCAGCTTTATGTGAGGGGCAAAACAGAAGTGGCTTGGAATGGACAAGTGTAATGGCTGTGGCGGACGTTTAGTTTGTAAGTACTGGTAGCAAACGAACAGCTGAACTGGCCAGAAATGCTTGTTGTGTGTACTGAGCTAATGAGAATGTTGGTTGGTCAGTTGTGCCAGGAATGGTGTTATATGTATAAATATGCATTCTATTTTGGAGCTATAAACATGAGCTAAACGTCAATTTAAAGTCCTATAATAGCCATACTTTCTTTTTTCCTTCCTTTTTAATGTAATTATAAAAGAAGTGGCACACGACTTCATCGCTCCATAAAGCTAAACTGTATTTGCGCAGAAACTGAAGGCGATAGTTAAAAGTATTTCTGCTCTGAATTCCATAAACTTTTTCGTTATCTACTTTTGTTACTGTAAGCTACCGTGAAACAGAATGTGGGACTACGAACATTGGTGGAAAGAAGGTGTAATAATTTCATGATAGAGTATGGCGTTCTGTGTTATTACGCGTAGGAAAACGGAGAGCAAATCAATATAAATAGGAGTAAAACTGATGAATCTTTGGTCCGCGAGAGCCTGTCGTTACACAGGACGGATTTATGTAAAGAAATAATTTCAATGCCGATCCCATTGGTCACGCGGCCTAAAAGCTAGGGCTGCGGCCACTGGCTTGCTGAGATTGCTTGTTCGAATCTCGCCAGGGGGATGTTTGTTTGTTCTTGTGAGTGTTATATGTTGTCAGGTAGAGGTCTCTGCGAGGGGCCGATCCCTCGTCCAGAGGAGTTATAGCGAATGTGTGTGTGTCGTTGAGTGTTATCAGGTGTTACAGTAAACTTCCACATCTACCATGAGTAGGTAGAAGAAGTCTGACTAAGAAAGAAAGAAAGAAAGAAAGAAAGAAAGGTAGAAATCACAATGCAACGCATAAATAAATAAATATCCACTTTTTCGCGCTTCCAAGGTTTTGTATCTGTTTTTACTCTTCAGTTCTGACATAACAATACTCCTTCCAAGTAATTGTCCCACACAACCTTATGTTAGGGAATATCTAACCCAGTTCACAATTAATATTAATGAAACTGTAATGAGCATCTTTCAAAGCATTGCGTTTTATTCATTTTTGTCTTCTTTTTTCTTCTGAATGCTGCAGGTATGTCTCAATAAAAAATAAAAAATGATTCCTGAGCGTTCCACGGAGGCAGTGGGGAAGTTGATATATATATATATATATATATATATATACTCATTTTCAACATATATACTCAATGTAGGTTGGTGGGCATTTAAAACCTGCACTCGCTTTATCGTCTAGGAAGGTGTCCCAGGTACACAGCGCACAGGAAGCAATGTCGTCAAATGTGATGAGAATTAAGCATTGTGATGTTTAAGCGAAACGTTAAAGTTAGGAATCTCATGCGTCCGTAACCCCTAAGAGTGCACGTCGTATGTTTCCCCTCTCAGGCATTGTCGATATACGTGACGTTATTCCACAATTGCTCTTCGTCCCCCCCCCCCATACATAATAAGTCTTCCCTGAACTAGCTACTCAGAACAGGGAAAAATTTCCTTGTGAAATTTGACGTTCTAAGTGCGGTTTTGGTGAAAGTCAAGTACTCTGGGATGGAGACATTCAAGTTGTCGATTGGTAGATATTAGTTAACGCTAGATCCTGAAGCAGAAGTCGCTACGCTCCTTCGAAAAGCTGGTAATTCTATATTATCAGGAGTCAGAAGCCAGAACACTATTATTGTCGAATGTTTTGCTTGTTTCTTTATTTACGATTGTTTATTTGTCAAAGTTTCAGTGTTTCAGAACATGTGCTGTTACGAGAAAGCAGTAATAGGTGCTATCTCGGTTCTAGCCGGAATATGGGTCCAGGTTCGAGTGCGAGATCCCCAGAACATTGACGTTCGTTGTTGTGGAGACGATCCCTACTTCGTTCGTTGACTGACGTGCAGCAGCCGGGGTGTGTTTATCGTGTCTATCGTGTATTTCATATGGCTTTTCACCACAATATGGAAAATATGTGCCAGAGGATGTTTATGTTTTGCAACTAAAAGACTGCCCCAAACGCCACGCCTGCTCACTGTTCTGGTGTAATATATTGCAAATTAGCTAGCAAAACGAATCGACATTCGGAAGCAAAAGTGAAGCCAGTGTACGTACTTCTGTTAAAAACTACTTATTAACGACTCCATTATTCCACGCACTTCAACATATGACGTTTCAGGGCACGGTATTTTCAAAATAGTACCCTATATGATGCAATATTTATACTTATGTATTGTCTTGCTCCACTTGTAACAAAGCTTTTTTACACTATCTAGTGCTGTATTATAATTGTGGTTCCTATGCGGTCCTCAAAAGTATTGAAACAGGCTTGCACTACATTTAAAGCCCATTTGTAAAGGATGGGTTTTATGGTTACCTAATATGCTTACGTACACAATACGTAGACTCAATTATTAAAATACATAAACACTCTCATAATTAAACAAACATTTTTATTGCACATTGCAATCACTCTTACACAGTTTTTGTACAATAAAATTTACTCTAATTTTGTGCGGCTCTTCTTATATTTTTTTCGAACCCAGCACTTTAATCTCTACCTGTAATACGCATAAAAAGTGATATATAAATATTGACAAGTTAGGGATGTGAAGAGTAGAACATTATGGAATGGATGACAAAGACAAACACATGTAAATCAATTTAGTTTGGACGCTGAGGATGACGCACATATAACCGTCGGAAAGCATTACGTCAATAAAGCAAATAAATGGGGTAAAGAATGTACAGGTAGTTGTGTTGTTAATGTATTACTGCAATGAGGACATATGGTTGCTCTGCGTATGTCACATACCTCAAATCTAAATATTCTCTTTATTCTGATGTACTAAAAGACTACAAAATGTTAAACAGTTAAAGTTTTAGTCCTTTAACTTAAATAGTGTTACATTTTAATCCTTTGTAAGGTGACACATGTCTATAAAAATATACCCAATCGCATACAACATAATAACTTTAGAATTAAGCGAGTTGCATATGCGGTCATTTGCCAGTTTTACATTGCGAAATGTGACAGGTACGTTAAATCTTTATTCTGTCAAACTTTTTTAAATTCTTGTATAGAATTGGCCTGCTGATGGCCGTAATGACAGAAAATGGTAGCCACTAAGGCTAAAATACATTGTTGCGTTTCACTGTGTACGTGTAAAATTTTATTTTATTGTTGCGCTGTCATGGTTCCCTACACTTCTAAGTACTACATAAAATAAATTTTATTTAAAATCTAATTTCTATGCCACAGATCACACACCGACCTTTAACTAAATTACGGACCTTCTATCGTGTAAATAAAGTCAACTTGGTGCAAAATTTTTCTTATTATGTTTATTTCTTTTGTGTATATGTCTCGGGCGAGTATGTGCCTATGCGTGGTTTGCAGGGTGCAATTACACCTTGCATACCAGACAGTCATCCATACAGAATAACAAGTACCAAGTGTCGCAAAAATACAGTTTTTTCTCCTGATGATAGGCGTATAGTCGCCCGAAACATGCAGCGAAAAGAAATAAACTTACTAAGAAAAACTGTGCACGAAGTTGGCTTTATTTACAAGATTAGGCAGGGATGCATAGTCAACAAAACCCAAAAAACGTAAAGAAGATAGACCTACTACTTTTAAAGATAATTCGTGTTGTTTTTATGGATGGTATGGAGCTCATGCATACATTCCACGAAGAAAGTTTGTGATTATTTCAGTGTCAAAGTATGTGGCGCACATAAGCATACGAGAGCTTTAAATGTTCATGTATTCACGTTTTGGGTTACATTCTGTAATTCTGTAGTGCATTTCACAATGTTGGAAACTTTCGTTTCCTTGTTACGTGTTTTGCAATACATTGTTGTGTTTTATGTAGTGAAGAATGTTGAGGTTCTATAATTTTCATGGTTATACCGTGTATCAATGATATCAAAAGCGTTATTGTCCAAGTAACGCACTCAAATATAGTAAATCATGAAATATTTAAAAAGAAAGTTAAAACTATAAAAGCTGCTCCAACATGTTTCAGTTCGCGTAGAAACCATCATTAGGGAGGTACAATCAGTGCTTAGTTAAAATTACAAGTCTTGTTCAAATGTGCATGTCGGTACAGTCGTTGTCAGTGTTATGGTGGGATATATGCCCCCATAACACTGAAAATAAGACTTGTAATTTTAGCTAAGCACTGGTTGTAGCTCCCTGATGATGGTTCCTACGTGAAGCGAAACATGTTGGAGCGGCTTTTATAGGTTTAATTGGTTTTTAACAATTTAATGATTTTATATAATTGAGGGCATTATTTGGACAGTAAAGCATTTAATGTTGAGATTATTTGTTGAAAGATTCCTAATCTTTGCAGTCTAAACGCCCGAGCCAAAAGGTAAAATTCATTTTTTGAAGGACAAAGTACTTCTTGTAAATTTTCCAAAATAATGGAACGTGAATTTATCGTGACGATTAAAATGAAAAATCGTAACAAACTCTAGTCTGGTGGTTAGTAGCCAAACTTTAGAGAGATCTTCTGCTTTTATCTTCAGAGCAGAATTAAGCAAAGTTATGGGTACTTCGGGTGACCATTAGGCATAGTATAGTGTAATCCGCGAGAGAATATGAATGGGAGGGATTAATTTGAAAATTTTAAGATGATGGATTATACTAGCTTTCACAGAACAAGCCTTGAGCATTAAAATGGCAAGTGTAGTTAAATAAAGAAGGATGAAATGGAAGGCGGGTTTTAACACTCATACAAGAGACCAAAACTGAACACAAATTATGACAGGGACATCTACTGTACAGTGACCATGCGGAAGACATGGACGTACACTTGAGATTAATATTAAATTAACTTTACATATATACGGTGTGATTGTGTCTTCAGGGTTTATCTGGTCAAGAACAGAAACCAGTGGAAGTTTCCTGTTGCCACGCATTATAACAGTACGAATGGCTATTATAATGCACCTTTTCACAAAACAAACAGTTCATTTTTTCAAGAAGGTTGCTGTATCATTAAGCTGTATACTTGTAAATACTTCCCCTCTTAAGCAGGCGGGACTGTGGATAGGGAATTCGAATTATTACATGAACTCTTGCCCAAAATCCCCAGTTTCAAAATAGTTTATTACATTCCAGAGTCGCGTATTTACTTCAGTTTATTTGAGTGAGACAGACTGCAACAGTGCGTGTATATCCTAATGATTATTTAGTCTGTCAGACCGTTGCAGACTGTGGCTAATATATAGAATGGTGTGGTCGCACAGCAACATGTTATGGGTCATGCCTATCGTTATTTTATCGCAAAGGCCCGATTTTGTTCCCAGAATAGTTCATATGGACTATCAGTTTGATGCAGTGACACTCAGTAATATGACTTTCAATGGACTGGTGTTTGCAACCCTAGCACCTGTTATTACATTTGTAAATATTTCCTGAATACAAGTTCTTTTAACAAATAAGGAATAAATTTATTCTGTTATTAATTTAAATAATTATTTTACATAAGTAGTTAGCACATTCATGGTTAACGCAGGAATATTTTAAGGTGTCCAAAACTTTATTTTTACCTTGGACATTCCGTTGTGTTGTTTGTATTAAAAGGTATATTTTACGTAAGAAATAGTTGTGTTGATAGTGACTGATAACTATTTCGTAATATCCAAAAGTGATTAAGATATTTTTTGAATTTATTTATGTAATATAAAATATGTTCATGTAACTTTTTAACGTGTACCGGATTAAGGAAATGAATGAACAGATGTTTAATTAGAAATGCGCTCTTCTGTGTTATTACGCAGAGCGGTCCCATCTTCAGCAGTCGCTGCCGTCAGGCACAACAGTTTTATTAGTTTCGTTGATATACGGCGCATGTTTCAGGCGCGCAGACCGTTCTCAGGCATTTAAAAATAGATGACTTTAAACCCCCCCCCCCAAAAAAAAATAACATGAATTTTAAATTTGTGAGTTCTCATAAATTGTAATGTAAGATATTTATACTCTAATGTATTTTATTTTTGGGTTTTAAATACTTGTATTTTTAAATGTAATAGAATTGCCTGCCCGACCGAAATATGAAGCATATATATTGACGAAAACAATCAAACTTTGTTGTGGTTGGCGTTAATACGGTTGTCAATATTAGATGTGACATACCGCAACGGGTTGAAATCCGCAAAAAGTTGGTTATCTGAACTTAAAATAGCTTCCGAAAGAGTAGGCCAACTCTTGTCTTCTTGCCAGGAATCCAAGTGTCCAATGGTGTATCTAATTCGAACCAATATGATTACTTACATCATCTATATCGCCAAGAATTTTCTCCTCTGAGGAATAATCGGCCTGAAGAAAAAGTGAAGAAACTTCTACTGCGCTAGTTAAATGCTCTTTGTGATTTATCTATAAATTATTTACGCTCCCTTTCACATTGGTTTCATAAGATATGTCAATCTAAACTCCACAAGTAAGAAATACACACTTATATTAATTTGCTCAAGATGACTGTGGGAAAGACGGAATGTGGGGAACCCAGACATAAATCGGAGGACGATGTCGCACGTGTCGTAGACAACTACAGTGTAAAGTTGAGGACTGTGTTAAATTGTCCAGAGTAGTGATAGATAAGGTAAAAACTTTCAGAGTCCTGAGAATATGCTGAAATGCTATCAATATTCAAAGAAACAAGTTTTTCAAGAAAGTACGTAAGTCTAATATATACAGTGGTATATAGTTTGTTTCGTCTCGTACCGTGGATACAATAAGTAGCATCCAAACACATTAAAAATGTAGAATTTTCTCCGTAAACTTGCCTGTTAAAACCACGTAAATGCGTTCCTGTGGAACGCTCTTTGATTCAGAGGCTGTGTATCTACGTGTTAGACGTATATTTGCCCACCAGTACATAATGTTAGCTTTACATGGGTTTTCGTTGTTTTTCGAGTTCTTCACTGTAGCGTGTAATTCGTCGGTTTTGTTTACAGACATCAAAGTTCCAGTTGGCAAACCTGTCATCGTGATGTAACAGTGGATTACTGTGGTGACGTTAGGTTGGACGGGGGCGATGAATTGACAATAATTCCTTTCACATTGCTACCGTCGTTATTGTCTTACGTGTCAGATGTGAAGTGGTAAACACGTGCTGTGGGCTTTCATTATAACTGATGCGGATATTGATAAGGCATAATGAACGCATTGCCTTGCAATGGAGATGAACTGCATTTCGTGTGTTACATTTTCAAACGACAAGTTGGTATGTTTGGTAGAGAGGTTCACTGTGTAAACACGTTCTAATGTGTACTGTTATGACCAAATGTTAGTACAAACTCTGTAATCATTCCCCGTCCTCACCGCTTGCAGTAGCACCACTTGCTAATTCTCTCCTTCCAGTACCAACATAACGTACACTGTTTTTTAAATCAGCTTAAAAAACCCAGAGAGAGTCACAGACAAATATAGAACCCGGTTTGCCTAGGCTGATCGAAATGAAACGATGCAAACTCAGCGGCATACAAACCCTGTCAATGCATGCACACGCCTTAAAGTTACAGAGCCTTCGCTATATACAGACAGTTGATACTACAGCTTCAGCTCACGATGAGGGAATTATATGGTTTAGCATAGTGAAAAAATATGCTCTTTTATTGCAAAATTTTGCTTATCGTCCAAGAAATAAGTTTATGGATTTTGTGTGTTTCTCAGATTAGAAACAAAAATTTCTCTTCGCAGTATAAAACAGTAATAGTTTATGTTGGTGACACAGTATGTCCTCTTTCTGGTGAAAGTATTACTTAGGCTAATTATTTCAAAGGGTTGCAACACCTGGCTAAATACTCTCTAGCGCTCTTTGTACTTTGTTGAAAAAAGCGCCATGAAATAAATTATAATCACAGCTGATCCACTTCAAGTTTTGTTCATGTTATTGAAAACATTTTTTTTTATTTTTCTGTCTTTAGATGCTTTTAGTTATAACTGTCAATGCCACGCCCTTAATTGTTATCGGAAGGACGCTGGTTCGATCCCAGTTGGTGTCATTGGAATTTTCATTGACATAAAATCCTTCCGATCGCACTATGACACTGGAGTCTACGCAGCCTCTAACATAAATGAGTACCAGGAGTATTTCCTGGTGGGTAAAGGAGGCCGATACGTAAGGCTGACAACCTAACACCATCCTGTGCCGTTGTCACGAAATCTGGGAAACGTAACTTCCTGGAAACCTTTGGGCCTCTCCAAGCCTGTAACGGGGCTGCTTTACCTTTTTGCTTACTCTTATAATTGTAAAAAGAGAATTTCATTTCTTAGCTCAATTTCCGCATTTGACAATAATTGTAAAGAACGTATATAGCTAACAAAGCGTCATTTTGTTCTCGTTGCTGTTCTGCCGTGCTGTATGTCACTAAACACAGCTGACTCACTGCATCTTGGCCCATGAGAATGTTACACACCCTCAGATAGTAAAAAAATTCGTCATCCCTTGTGAACCGAAGAATGTTCATTACCGTGATTACAAATTTCAACACTGAACCACACTGTTATTCTCCTACTTCATACTAAATTACGTATTATTACACATAGCAGCTTACTGTGGCGGTAATGTGTCGCTGTCTATTAGAGAGGTACTGATGTAAAAACAAAACAGACTCCCGAAAATTCTGTCAATCTAAGTAAGCCGAAATCATTATTCAGATTGGCAGAGGCTGGCCTTTTGCAAAGTACTCGTCAGGCTGTCATCCTTTCGCACGAAGACAGATACAGAACCACTTTCCATAACTTTACATTTTCGATATAAAAACTGCACGACTTATCAAACACTTTCGTGCTAACATTCTGAATAAAAATCTCCTGTTGCAAGTTTTTATCCCGGTCTTAAGTCTGTAAATATCAATGTAAGTAAACAGCTTTCAAATAGACCCAGACCGTACAATTTCAAATCATAACACGCCCACTGGTCACGCTTGTCTTCCGTCTTAATTTGACGTAAAATAACATTACCAGATAAGAGATCGTAATTAAACAACAGAGCTTGAATAATAATAGGCATATGTATGTATGTATGTATGTATGTATGTGTATATGTATATATATATACGTCGGTTATTCGGAAATTAAGTACCGTCTGCGCATATCCCTCGCGCATCCTCGAGACTGTAACTTTGCGCAGGTGCAGTGATTTCCTCTATCAACTGAGAAGTCACAGACGCCATTTCGTGAAAATTGTGTTAGGTTTATATTTGTTCCTGTGCGTTAAACATGTTTAAGACAATTGAAAGGGCAGCCGACTGTGAAATACGGTCTGTAATTCCTTTCTTGAAAGCTAGGAATGTGCTACCAAGTGAAATTCATCAACAGATCTGTCAAGTTTATGGTGACAATGCGATGAGTGATAGCATGATTAGGAAATGGGTTCGGATCTTCAATGAATGACGAGAGAACGTGCACGATGAGTCTTGAAGAGGGCGTCCATCGTTGGTGAATGATGATTTGTTGCGTAAGGTCAACGAAAGTGTGCGTGACGACAGACGTTTCACAATTTCTGATCTGTCCCTGCACTTTCTTCAGATTTCAAGGAATCTATTCTTTGACATTGTCAGTAGTCATTTGGGTTGCAGGCGGCCGCGTTCTATGAGGAAGGTATACAAAAACGTGTGCCCCGCTACGATAAATACCTCAATAATGGTGGCGAATATGTGGAAAAATATTTTGAAGAATGTAGAATCTGATAACATTAAAATTTTTTTACGAAACCTTAATCGATTTTTTTACAGAGAAACAGTACTTACTTTCTGAATGAGCCTCGTATATATTCATTTAGTAGTCTGTTTTACGATAGATCCAAAGCCTCTTCCAAAGCGAGCTCTCTGCATAGTGCGATCTAGAGCTTCCTCCTCCAAATAAGAGTACCCTCACCTTTCCTTAAGGTCATCCAGTAGCTTCCTACGTCTTCTTGCTCGTCTTCCTGTCACTTTATATATATATGCTAAAGGAAAATATTCTTCTTCTTCTCAGTTGCAGTCTTCTCAGACATTGCGATTATGTTGTAGATGCACTTTTAGTTGCCTAAATTCTGGTTATGTCATTTCATTATATTTGTTGAAAATTATAATAAAATTTATTTTAAAATAATGTCTCGTTCTTTGTGACTGTCATGGAGTTCTACGTGTATTATTGCTGAGACTGCACAGTTTTGTTTGCCTGATGTGTGTCTTGTGTTTTCTTCATGCAACCTGAATAATTTATTTGAAAACTGGCAAAAAATGAAGTGTACTGTCGAATCAGTCAGGCTCTTCCCCTTGAAATGCTTTGTTTATTCATAGCGTTTTCATGTCTGTATCCGCATATCGTAAAAGAAAGTTCATTCGTAGGTGCTACTGAAACTTGTTTGCTGTAAATGTTTCTAATAGAATCACAATTTAATACAATTTGTAACCAACTTCTTCATGATTCCTAACTAGTAGACTAGGTGAACTTTCTCGACCACATTGAAAGCTGATCTTTTCATCTCATGGTAAGGCTTTACTCTTTTCTTCTATAGGTTTGTAGTTTATAGTCGAGTAATGTCCATGGAATTCGATCTATTTCTGTGCCTGTCACATGATCAACATAATTCTGCTTGTATTATTTTGTATTTTATGTTAGGATGTAGGGCTATTGTCTTCCTTTCTTATTAAATTTCCTTTTGCTTGTTCCAATCTGCTGGGATATTCGCGAATCAGGTATTAATAGACGTCGTCAAAATCAGAAAGTCCTTCACAGTATATTTTGATATAGAATATGCTGGTTCTTTTGATTTTAAATTTGCAACACCAAACCAAGAAATTAAATATTACTCCATGAATTACTAGACGAAAGTAACGTATGAATGCAAACTCATCTTTGATTTCTTCATTATTGTAACAGGCGTAATTCAGAACTCGAAACGTTAGCAATTTGCAATGTTTGTGCTTTCTATGCATATTATTTAAATGACACAGAAAAGAATCAATTTATTAGGCAAAGACGGAAGCACAGAACATAGTAAAGGAAATAAAACAGTACCAGAAAAAGTGGCTACAACTTGTACAGAGGATGGACACAGACTACTAAAACAAGCACTACAATATAAACCAAAAGAACGAAGGAACATAGGAAGACCGAGAAAGAGATGGAGGGACCAACTTCATCTTGAGTATCAAGGAACAGGAAACACTCCAGACCCTTCAGGAAGATGATGTTGATGATGATTTAAAACGACATAGAAAATTCTACGTTTCTTAAATTAAATTTCGTGAAACAGGTATTTCGCGAGGATATTGTGAAATCAATATTTTAGTTTAAATATTAAAAATATTTCATTATTAGTGCTACAGTGTAAGTGGGATTTAAACTTACCTTTCATATTATTATTCACTATACTTTTAGTCTGCATTAGAATTGTACAATTTTATGCTTTCTTATGGCACCTTGAAAACGAAAGCAGTGTGGAATATAACGTCATTTCAGTTTTCTCTATTACTAACAAAACACCAACAAACAAGCAAATTGACTTGTTGTTGCAAAAAAAAATTTCGTAAATTGCTTGGGTGAAATATTAAGTTATCGTTTTAGCATTTTGAAAGTTTTTCGGCACCTTCAACATGAGTGCACTACCAAACGAAGAAAAACGAAGGCTTAATTTGTTTCCTTTTCATTTCGTAACATCCCTCGTCCCTTCATTATTTTATACATATCGGTAACTATTGATTAAAGAGTCGTGCGAAGTGTCCAACATCAAGAGGAGAAAATGGATTGAGGGGAAAGAAAAAGACTAAAAAAATATCTGACCTAAGAGGGTAGAAAAACAGGAGAAAACTGGTTGAAGAACAGGTCGTAATTCGTACTTTTCCCTGAATATAATTAGGGTGATCAAAATTATGTTGGATTGGAGGAATGCCATTCACCCACCGCGCGTGGCACAGAGGGAAATGCACATAAATGTTCCTTTCCCAAGCTTCAAAGGCACATACCACTTGGGGGATTAGAATGTAAATGGGAAAGTAATATTAAAATGGGTCTTGAACGGATTATAAGTAGTAACTTGTATATAGGCTTGACAGCCCAGAATATGTCATTAAAATCTCAGCTCGGGAAAGCGTCCAGGCCGTCTCGGAGGTCGAAAAAGCGTCATATTCCATGGCTACCGGAGCTGTTTCTCAGGAACAAAGCGGCCGGAACGTGAGCTGGTCACTAAACCTCACCTACTGCCGAGGTTAGCAATCAGTGGAGTCATACTTGATTTCCTCCATAGGTCTTCCTGTTGTGCACAAGTAAGCCCGGTTGTCAGATTTATTCTGAATATACAATATTTGAATCGGGATATGGAAGAGATTTGGAACTTAGAATTGAATCTTTCAATTCCTTATAGCCCAGGGAATTTCTACTCCAGCAGAGCGGCTGTGACTTTGTAAATGAAAACTCCTTTCAACGGAGACTTTTTTACGCATAACCTGGTCTGATGTGTGGGCGTTATCCCATTCACACACTGGATTTCGTAAGAAACTTACGGGTCACATAATTCATTGTGAATTTTCTCGTTGTAAGTTTGCACCACAATAGGCTGACATCTGTTTCCATTCTGTAGCACGCTTATAATAATAAAAGGAGACTTCCAGTGTGTATTGTTCAACGATGAATTTAGCAGCAGTATATAAGCACAGATTTGAACCATACACCTTGTCAAGCAACAATTTCGTCTATTAACATAAAGAATGTCAGTATAGAATTGACAAAATGCACCCACGGTTGTTATAGCAGGATCTATTTTGTCATTTTTTGTATGAAGAACGATATTTCGGATAGTAAAGTTCGTATCCTTGCAACTTTTCCCTAACTTTGTTTATACTTATGCACTCTGTGAACAAATTAACACAATAATTTATCGCAATATTAACCACTACACTCTACAAGGCTGAGTGGTTAGTTCCACTCATCAGCTACTTTACGCGGTGCTTCCACGCTAAATATTTCTTCGTGCCTATTTGGCGGTTGGCTGGCATATCTCCTTAACCTACACTGACACTTGAAATATGAAGAAATTCCAATGCCTTTGCCGAACATGAAACCCTGAGGTTTTTTTTCAATATTTGTCTATACACTGTCAGCTGCTTTTCCTCAACCAGTCTGTATGAAGATCGTGTAGTAATCTCTTTGTTTCATTTACAAAAATAAGATTATCTTTTCCTTCCTTTCTTGGACGTGATCTAATTTTCGGTATATAGTATTAATACATCAGATTACGCAGTCGGGAACCAGTCATAATTTTCCTAAAGTTCTGTAAATTTATCTTAATTTATTATTATTATTATTATTATTATTATTATTATTATTATTATTCTACTGATTTCCGTACATGCAACTCCTCTTTGTGTTCTTCCTTGCGCTTTTTATCCGTCATCATCTTTCTTGTGAATTCTCGTAACAAAACTTTTAGTGCCTAAGTAATTACTTATCAATTAATCCTTCGTTATTCCCAATATTCGGATCAATATGAAGGCACAAATACGGCTAGAATGTTAAGTGTTAGCTCAACATATCTCTATAGTTTCCATATATGATTAGGGGCATGATCTTAGAATTTCACAAAGACAGGAAAACTGAGGTTTAAATATTTGAAAATAGTCCAGAATGTTTTCGCATGCCTGTTGTACAAATTTCGTTACTTCGAAATCATATAAACTTTGAAAAGTTATGGTTCTAGCCAGGATGCAAGGGACTTACTAGTTTCTTGCTTCTAGTTAAAACTAACAAAATTCCATGCTATGAAATATAAAGTCAACATTGGGAAACACTTTGAAATACATAGCCTATCATAACACTTAGCTAGAGAATGAAACGTCCAAACGTGAACCACTCAATATAACTTACATGTAGCCTATTGTTCACAAATCCGCACAAAAGAAAGATAAAATTCCATATTTCATCCTTTATAAAACCTGCGATATCGTTTTGTTTGCTGCTATTAATATCAAGTGTTAGCTGCTGCGATCCGAAACCCCCTGTCTTCATGTATCCAATAATATATGAATATTTGTCATTTGTTTATGTTTTGAATTACACTGTCTGTGTGTAGCACAACTTGTGAACAGTGTATAGTGTGATTAAAAACATTTGCACGTTCGTGTCTCTTTTATCTATGTGTTTATTTTCTGTTTATACTAACACTAATTACAGATTATGTCACTTCAAGAAAAGTAATTAATAATTAATAATTATTTCTTGCGTTAAGTTTAAGATTATGTTCTCTGTGGTTAGGCGTCATGAAATAAGGTAGATACGGGCAAAGGTTTCCGGGTACAAACGTTTCGAAGGAACCTACTGTTTCAGTCTTCACATCTCAGAATCGAATCAAGAACATGAATACCTTTCAGTTACTTTTGCATTTTCTCGTTTTCTATAGAACCTGGAGGTTTACTAAAACTTTCATAAGCGCTATCCACTGGGTAACAAAATAAGCCAGATGAATTGAATCTGCGGCCTCCCAACTTGTTCCTTCATGATAAATTTTAATACTAACTTACATTTATGCACATTTTTGATAAGCCAGATTCTCTGCTTAAATATCATAAGAATTCGCATTCTTCCTACGTGTGCAGCAAGCCCTTGCCACATGACTTAATTCTATCTTTTTAACAATGATTAGTTTAGGAGTGCAAGTTACGTGGTTTCCCAAATCTCCTGTCAGTTCGTCCATCTTGGGACGAAATATTCTCCTCAGCAATCGAACTGCATTTCAGGAACGATCATATAGTTTATGCACCTACATTTTCTATAAGCGCCCTACAAATAAAAAGAACCGTAGAGGCAAATATGATATATCATACGTTTAGTTCCTTGAGCCAAGTCAGATTAATTTCGAGCCGTGAGGTAGCATTAATGTGGACGTCCTGCATATAAATCAATATTTTGTTGCCAGTGACTTGCCTCCGGCAAGCCTATGCCTAAATTTTACGATGAGAAGTTACGTGATTCAGTAATAAGGCATCTGTTTCTGAAACCATGCAGAGAACAGCGGATTTGCAATGTAAACAAAACGACGACGAAGTATTAAAATTGTATTGAGTTCTGATAAACAGAGACAAACCTTCACATAGAAATCTGTCAATCACGTGGGAGAGTAACGCACAGAATACAAAAAAATGTTTTAGATTGAATTTATGATTAAGACTTATAGAATCTACAGCCAGAGAAAACTGAATCCTACAACTCGATTCAAAGAGCAGGAATAAACGGTGTGTGTTTGTGGTTTATTGCAATTCTTAATTAGAATTTAATAAGACTGGAAAAGATTGGCTACTGAAATTGGAAAGGGAGTACACCACCTTATTTCAATTACACATTACCTTATTCGTAGGACTCAGCTATCATTGGATTAGTTCACCTAAAACAAAGAAGTTCTGTTCAGCAGATATTTCTTCACAAGAAAACCAACGACCATCCAAACAGTTACAGTGCATCTCACCGGCCCATACACTGTCACGTGATAACGAAGACGTACGATCTATTCTCCCTTACATTATTATACATTTTATATGCAATGTATCAGTTACTGTTCATATTTTGTGATATACATCTGGTGACAATTGAAGAAAACAGAGAAGTAAGAGACATTAATTAATGCTTTTAACTTGAAATAAATATTTATACATACGCAGCTTCAGAGTTTACGACACAAAGGACACGTCCTTAACAATAAGTAAAATCATTTGATAAAAGCTATATAATAGGACAGTGGATGCTTCTTTAAGAATCAAATGGAAAGTGTAAGTACTCCGAGTGGACAACATTCAGAACTTCTATTTTCAAACGCGACAGTAAATATAATTATCACTATGTCTTCAAATATTTACAATTTAAAAGATGCAGATTCAAGTCTGCTAGATGTTGATGGTTACCAGTCGCCACGACGTAATATTCCAGGTGTCTTTATTCTTCGACAGTGCCGCTGGAGAATCTCAAATTCCATAATTTCAAAAATTTTCTCACTCGGTATTTCACATTACGCGGACGAGTAGAGGAATGAGATTTTTGAACATTGTTCGTAAGAATTTGTGGCCATTTGTTGCGTAAAGTTGAATGAAATGAAATCTCACTCTACAGAGATCCCAAAATGATTTAGAGTAAAAACGAAGCTACTTTTTTACTCGCGAAATACTCAAACAAGAAAACTGTTGAAGTGGCAAAGCTGACGAGGAATCTACGAGAACTGTCAAATCGAGTGTACGAAACGAACAAAATATTGTGGCGAATTTAATGTGTCGTGTTACAAAACAAGTGGCCTTTTGGTCTAAGGCGTAGGTCTGCCGGAGTTCGATTGCTGGGTAGAGGGTTCCAATCCTCCTGAGGGTAGGGATGTTCGTTTCCTGTGTCTGTTGTGTGTTCAGGTTGCAGCCTCTGCGAGATCTTATCTTTCGCTCATATGAGTCATTTATGAAACAGCAGCAAGTAACTGAAATGTTTAAAGCTCTTATGGCAGGGATTTTCTAGCAATGCTGTGCCGGAAGCCATTTTCTGCTACTTCGCAACAAATAAAACACGTAAGGAGAATGCCCCTGAATTCGGCATTTTGTCAAGATTCAAGACTGTCTCCAAAGCTTTTAGTTGCTAGAGAGTTTTTGTGTGGTTTGCTGGCTTCCTTTGAACAAAATAAGCAATAACCATAATATCAGCAGCCTCTTTGTCTTCGCTTTGCTTGTGGTTTATTTTTCGACACCATCGACAAGTCAAGACGATGTAGCATGCATGAGAACGTTAGAGATTTAAAGGATTTTAAAGGAAGCAGTAGCAGTCTATACGAAGTAATATACTGGCTAATAACCTCTGAAATTAAATATCATTTTAAATCTCTTCTATATCTAAAAAGTACCGTTTAAAGAAGTCATTCGGTATTCGGTTTACATTTAGTCATGGGGCCATGAAACAGAGTCTTAATAAACTATCGATCTTCCACTGTGTTAAGAAATTCATGGCCTTTCTTCAGACTTTAGAGATTTATTACAAAGACCAGAAGAGACCGCCTAAGATTCTATAAAATATCACATGAACCAAATCCCCACAATAGCCCTTTTTAATGTTATCCAACTATCCCTACATGATTTCCGACTTCCTGATCAAAATTTTGTATGCAGATGTCATCGGTCCCATGTATGCTACGTGCTGATTATTTTCTTGATTTTATCACCCTAAACGTATGTTGAAAGAAAATGAAATGCATGAAGATCTCCTTCTGGTTTGCTCTACATCGACCTGTTACTCTTAAACCTATTCTCTGATTTTAGTCTCATTACTCGTATTTTGTCTCCTTTTAAGCCCACGAGTCTTAGTTTTGAGTTATTGAGCGATTTGCATAATGAAATAGTAGGTTCTTATTTTTGCTGTGAGTTCAACCATCCAGAAGGTTGTAAATTATCCTTATGATTAATGAAGCACAATTACACGAAGGCTTGGTAAGCAATATAAATTTACAAATTTATCATATTAATCGAGGGGCTGAACCTGTTTTTACGTTGACATTAAAAATCCAGAGACTTTGGGGGAAGTCATATTTATTCTGTCTCACCGCAAAGACCTGTGAAAGTACAGCTTAGCTTTCACAAATGCTTTTCCTGTTGTTGAGTGGAAGTGATACGTTGACTAATATCGCGGACGAAGAGAACAAGGAGCGGTCTCTCTGCTGATATATTGCTTGGTCTTATCCCCCCCAATTTCGGGTAACGAGTCTGCACTGCTATACCTTACAGCGCGACCAACGTCATTTGAACCAAGCGGACGGATGGAATGCTAGCAGTACAGATTACTTTCATTTTTCTTCTTTCACGCTATCCGCTCGCCTCTTTGTCTCCTTACATTTGTTTTGCAGATTGTAGTATCGCTATCGAAATGTGTGTTTGCAAATGTTTCTTTCCTTTGGTTTTAATTTATTTTCGGCTAAGGACTGTCAGCCTCAACAAACTTGCTTTGCTTTCCTCAACTCTTTCCGGATAAGGGAAAACTTTTGTGTTAAAAATCTTATAAACATTGCAGTTATAGTAAAGTTGCGGTTGCACTGCACACGTCATGGTGGCGTAGAGGAGGATTCTTGTCCTCGGCGGTAAGTGGAAATGAGTAGTCAGCTTCAAATAATTTTCGCCTTACTGCCGGGGTAAAGACGTCCACTATCCATTGCATAGAATGCTGTGTGGGCTCCAAAGCCGGTTTGATCATGTTGGAGAAAAGATAAATTGTTTGCCTCTGCTAGGATTTGAGCCCCACGTCTCCAATCCTATGGATTACGATATTCCGGTTATTTTATTGTGGCAATTTCCTCCGACGATATATGAACTTCTTGTGTTTCGTACTTAATTCCTCTGGCTTAGAAACTAGTACGTTTGCTTAGTCGGTAAACCTTGTGATTGTTTACTGCATTCGGTAGTGAGGGGGTGGGAGTTGATGCCCGATTCGAATCCAGGCCACGCATCAAATATACAGACTTAAGCTTTATCTGTTATTATTCAGTATCTCCAGAAAAATCCGGGTAGAGTGTTTCAGTTTAAATCATAACCCCTCTCTACCACAACAACTGAAATTCGATTTCCTATTTCATCTATCTTCCAGATTTTCTGAATATATGAACTAACGTAGCAGCATCTGCAAATGAACTAGATACTGCTCTAATTTGGTGTTTCTTACTGATGTTTTATTGCTTTCCCGCGCGTCATGCAATCAATCCGATACAAAATACAAAGACAGTGACTGCCTTATTAACACCCATACCCTGTGCTTTGTATATTTTAAACAAATATATCCTCCGACATAATAAAGCGCATATATTCTGCTATGTGTCAATGTCATAATTCCGGAATAAGTACAGCACATATACGGAATAATGACACAGACATAAAAATTAATCAATTCTCAATTTCACACCAACAACAACGGATACAGTTGCACAGGCACTGGTTAATTAACGAAATAAATAATTAACTCCATGATACTGAGACTTCATTAAGGCATCAACGCTATTCAGCGTGTCGTGTTTTCAAGAAATCCGAAGCTTCTTTGCTACACAAACATGTTCCTTCTAAAACTGTTTCACGTAACAAGTTTCAAGTTTGACAACTTGTTTCTTTGAGTTCCACTTTAAAGTTAGCATTGAGTTTCTCAAAACGATGTTGATTAAACTTAAGTTAGATGAAACGTTAGTAAGTACGAGTATTTACCGGTCGAAATGTAGTATCATTTCAGAATACTTGAAATTCGCCCGTTTTAATATTATTCTATCATACATTTTTAAGTGAATGACAGAGATATTTTGCGTGAAATTATGAAGATTTACTGCACAGATTGTGTCATCTTAATGTGCTCTATCGTTTATCTAAAATCAAATTACGAATTCTTAAAACTGTGTTGCCCTACATTCTATGTGTTTCACAATATAAATTATAAGATATATAACGTTAGAGTGGCCACAGATTTAAGAACGTTAATTTTAAACGCAACTGTCCTTGCAACAAGGAAGCAAAATCGCCGACATTGTTAGAATATACATTTTTTAAACTAATTAAAATACTTCCATTCCTCAGTAGAAATGATACTGTATCTATTATAAATCTCAAGTTTATCTTAATAATCTTTAAAATTCATACCAAATATAAATGTTTACAAAGTTCAAGCTTTTAACAGGCTAAGCTGAAGGAAAAGTGTTGCTTTTTGTCACGAAAATCAAACGAAATTCATAACTGTACTGTGTGGACAAAATTTAAACTTTAAACTTAAAAAAACTGTGCCTGGAATGTTTTAGTATAAGGTGAAATAACAGGCGATTTTCAAGAAATTCTTTACATGTTTCCTAACACAATGGCCTCTCGATTGCTGGTCAATTTCCTTTACGATATTCTCCATAAAGAGATAGGAAATAGAATATACTGACAGCGGTACTTCTTTGCCTTTATCGAACACAAGCGTATGTTCCATTATAATTCCACAGAGGTGCAAACAAAGGAAATTGAGTTTCTCTGAAGCTTTCAGAATGGACACAGTCCACGACTGTAAAAAGGCCCAGTGAACACTGAGGCACTACACTGGTGTCTGGTCACTATGGAATGGGTAGACATATTCATGTGACGTGCGACGTACGGAAGGAGAGAGAGAGAGGGGGGTGGAGAAGAGCGTGCAAGCGAACGGAACGAATATTTCACCCTCACCCCAATCCATTGTCACGCTATGGCTCATCCAAATTGCGTACTTGGTCGCTAAAAAATAGAAGAAGGGAGGGCACAGACATCCGCCGTACAAAGCCTTTAGCACCTCCCGTCTGTTCAACCGCCCAAGCTGTCAAGCGTTGAGGTGCAGTTAGACACGCTAGTAGATGTACACGTACGTGACGCAATATTACATTAAAATGTGCGAACCATTCTTTTTCATACATGAAAATAAAAGGTGAATTGGCACAAACCATTCTTCCAATAGGTAAAGTAAATATTAATATATTGTTAGTTACGTGGTATTGAACCGGTGTTAACCTAATATCATGCACTCCTATTTAATGAGACCAGAACTCGCTCTGTAATAAAAATTTGCGTGAAAATCTCTTCCTTTTTGTCATATCCTCTTTCACTCTAATTCATTCACACCCACATTTTCACTCATTAATACGCATTTATTCATTTATTCTTTCTTTCATTTATCCGTTAATTTCTTCCTTGATTTATTCATGCGTTACTGAAGTCATATTAGAATTTCTCAAGTTTGATTTATGTTGTGTGTATGAGGCATCGTTGAATAATACATCCCCCTCGAGAGCGAATATTGTACAGATTGGATACAAAATCGTGAAACTAATATAATTCGTGTCTTATTTGGCAAGGATTTTTAATTTTGAAGCTATAACTTCGATGCTGATAAAAGAATGAGAAGATGTCACAGGCGTGGAAAGATAATCGGAAGGGGAAACCCAGCTACACGGAAACGAGTCCGTACCTATCCCAAGTTTACACCATAAATCCCGCATGGACTGCCCTGGCTTCGAACCCGGAACTATACCTTGATGATTTCGGGATTAACCTGACTGATCTACAGAAAGCATCAATTTGGTATATTACACCCGAAAACGAGGTAAACGAAACCTAAGTCTCAATACATGCGTTCTGAATTGCACAAACTTCACACAAATAAAGAATATTTAATTTTACTCCACTAACTTGAAGGGCTGTATTGCTTTCTCAGAAATTTTCTCACGTCGCTCTTACGCAACATCCAGTTCTTAGATCCACGTTCTATTTCTTTTCCGCATGTCCAATCTGTTGCTTTATCCCATTCTGTATTCATTTATTCACTCAATATACAAGGGCATCCCTACTTCAGAAGGCGATCTTTGTTGTACGGATGTTGCCTTACTGCTGTTACATGATAAATTCGACGATCAGAAGCCTCTTCTACAAAAGCAGATGGACGTTGGTGGAATTTTCAAAAGTGTAATAAAATAACATGCCTTAGTGAGACAGGACCCTGTATTGATCACATGAGTATATGGACGTCTGTTTACAACTTTTTTGGATGGTATTTATAAAATTTGATATAACTCTGTTGTTTGTATATTAGCATGCAAAACACGCTGCACAGCCAGCAAAGAAAACAAGAAACAAATTATACGACGCAGCGGTTCCGGATATATGAGATTTGAATTTACCATGACTACGGAAGTCTGTATTGTAATACATTCGGTTTTAACACAATGCGGTCTTTAGAAACATGGCTACATCTTCTTCAGGGCGGAATCATCCTAAAGATGTACAATTCTGATCCTATTTGCGATTAGTAAATGAGATAATTACATTTTATAATTAATGTAATAACATCGATAAAGAACGATTGTAGGAAAGCCAACTTAACTACTGAGAAGCAGCGTAAGGCCGGTAGAGCATGGAACGGGGCCACCTATCTTAATATATATATATATATATATATATATATACTTATTTGTTATAGTTTTAAGTCCTGTGAAAAATTCATACAGCTGAACATTCCAGAACAGTTGGCTCGTCAGAAACTTCGTTGTGAGAACCTCAAATTTGTAACGTTAATTGTTTACGTTTTTAGTCTTTATATGTCTGTATTAAAGAACACAAAGAAGATACTCCAGTAGTACTTGCATAAAAATGTGCGCTCGTGGGACGACAGCTATTTCAGATTGAGACTCACGGATTTTTTTTTTTATTTTGAGCATCGGAACATCGCTGACATTTTGTAGCAGTCTTATAAATCATAACTAAGCGTGATGTAAAGGTGTGTAGGGTACTGAATTGAGTGAGGACATTCTTAAGGGCAGTGAAATGAAACTTTGGTTCCCTAGAAGGCAGGGAAAGTTTTAGCCAGCTGTGCAATTTTTCTATTCCTAAAGGACCTTGGTCCACGCAGTTAATGAATCAGACAGGAAGCAGTAAGCCGTAAGATACACATTATGTACACAAGTCTAATAATCTGGAACAGGTAAAGACAAATCACATTCACGAGAATGTACAGTAATGAAACAATGTACTGTCATGTGTCAATTTCATGAAAAGTAACAGCACATAATTTTTGTTCCTTTCGCTCCTTATCCTTATAAGGAGCGAAAGGAACAAAAATCTAAATAATACCTTAAATGTCAATTCTTACTTCTCAGAAAATACATAATAGCTACAGAAAACTTTCATCGCTTATTGTTTTTGTGGGAATAATCTCTACTTGTGAAAGTCGGGTACCGGTTTCTGGGACATGATACCAAGGCTGGTAAAAATCTATTGGCGTTTCGGAGAAACCGACGCCTTGAAGATGAAAGATGCAGACTTGGGCATATATACTAGACTTCACGTCGTGAAAACCCATGTCAATAACAAAAAATGTTTAATTTGTGTATGAAAGGAACCCAGACAAATTAGCTATATGGACGAATACTTTTTTTAACTTTAAAAATAGCGGTATTCGTAGCGGCCGTTTGTGCAGAATATTTGTATTTCACAAATGTAAATAACAGAACACTTTATGACACTTCGTTACGGTAGGTACGGCTGTGGCGTGACAAGTAGGCTAATGCTCGCTGCACTTGCAATTACATTGAAGTCATCACGTCAGAGAGTGCCCTCCCTGTTACTGACATAATTTGCATCTTGTGTATTGGTGTCCTGATAAGCCATCGCCACGGCCGTGCAAGTGAACGGACTGACGAATGATATTTATGACAGCTGAATGTCCGTATGTCGACGTATAAGCTGACGTCTGCTGGCGTGTAACCTGTAGTTGTGGAAACAGAGATTCCTTTGAATTCTTTTGATGTTTTGCTGACCGTGCATCTCAGTATAATCTTAGTAATTAACCAACTTAATGCACAAATTCTTGTTTTATAATAAGTTTATTATATTCCTCTAC
>Ga0123354_10001633_pt1 | contig 27852 bp, 15 predicted proteins | sample TergutLab28metaG_2_FD_97872 | JGI IMG/M metagenome (GOLD analysis project Ga0123354, IMG submission 97872) | Labiotermes labralis P4 segment gut microbial communities from Petit-Saut dam, French Guiana - Lab288 P4 | ecosystem: Host-associated > Arthropoda: Insects > Digestive system > Gut ... | reverse complement strand
AGGAAATGCTTGCTATCATTCGGTGCAGAATCTTTTGTCTTCCAGGTTGCTATCCAAAAATTTAAAGATCAAGATATATAGAACTATAATTTTGTCTGTTGTTTTGTATGGGTGTGAAGCTTGATCGCTGACATTGCGGGAGGAAAGGAAGCTGAGGGTGTTTGAGAACACGGTGTTGAGGAGAATATTTGGACCTAGGAGGGAAGAGGTAACGGGGGAATGGAGGAGATTGCATAAAGAGGAGCTAAATGATTTGTACTCCTCACCCAATATTGTGCGGGTGATAAAATCGAGAATAATGAGATGGGCTGGGCATGTGGCGAGTATGGGTGAGGAGAGGGGGTGTATAGGGTCTTGGGAAGCCGGAGGGAAAAAGACCACTGGGGAGGCCTAGGCGTAGATGGTTGCATAATAATAGGACGGATCTCCAGGAGGTGGAATGTGGGTATACGGACTGGATTGAGTGGGCCCAGGATAGAGACAGGTGTGCGCTTGTGAGTGCGGTAATGAACCTTCGGTTTCCGTGAAATGCTAGGAATTTCTTGACTAGCTGCAAACCAGTTAGCTTCTCAAGAAGGACTCTGCACCATGAAGTGAGTAAGTAAGTAAGTAAGTATGGATGTTTTTCATGCATTTATGTAAGCAGTCTAGCTGGTGGAATGATGTGCTCTCGATGATGAACACATGCTGTTCCAAACATGTAGAAGACACCAAGAATTTAATTAAACTATTAATCCGAAAAGTGCGCATTTTGTTGGTTTACGTTAAATAATTGTATCACAATGCAAAGTACATAAAACGTAAAATTATGATATGTAGCTATAAACACAGATATAGAAAGATACACAAAAAAAGAGTTAACGAGTCCTACTGTGGAGTCCGATGGTTAATATCTGTTCCTATAGCAGGATACGACAGTAAAATTACAAGGCTTCCTTAGCGTGCACAGTGGAAGAAGAAACGTTAGTTGTAGAAGAAAATGTGGGACGCAGACTCTGTAACAGGAAAATGTTCTATGACCTGAAATTGTTATTATTATTATTTAAATACTACACAGTCTAATTATGGGCGACCGAAAGATCGCAGTTCAATTTCCGGCAGCAACAAAAGCATCGGGACCGATAATGTGGCCCACACGGCCCGCTCCCCAAAGTTTACCAGAGGCTCCTTAGACCAGGGGAAAGCAGCAAGGAATCTAGTTGACCTTTCAGTTTGATCTGGTGATGAGGTTAAAAATACGTGGGGCTACACTGCCACCCCATCCGTCTTGAGGGCGTGGTGCTTAATTAAGTAGAAGGGCGAATTTACCTGTGAAATCTGTCTGTGTCTTGCGCACATTTCGCCAGTGCGTGACGTTGCTTAGCGTGTCACCCGTTTCTATACACAATCTAATGTAGCTGCTATAAAACAAGACGAGTGGTCTTCCGAATGCGCCACGAGCGAACTCGTTCAGCCTTCGACACCCTGACACAATACATGTTTGTTGTATTTAAAGACACATTCTTCCGTTCCAATCTCCACGGAGCAGAGTCCTAGAGAAGCTGACAGTTCCTCAGACAGTCAAAAAACCCATCACAACCCCCGGAATATATTACAGTGTTCATAGCAATCCTACGCTCGTCTTTTTCCTACAGGGTGGAACTTTTATCGGGCTATAAAAGGGGGGGAAACATAAATCTGACTACTGGCCTCCACATAGTGTCAAGGTTAAGAACGAGTGGAGCTATATATTTTTCCCTCTATACAAATTCATAAACTGTACACGGACTTCGCCTTTAAGATTTTAATACAATCCACACACCTTCATTTAGGGTTTCTAAGTTTCATACTCCCCACCAAAACTCTGTACACATTTATTCCGTCTCCATACGTGTTACATGCCCCGCCCATCTTTATTTCATCATTCTGACATATCTGGTGAGCAACAGCTACAGATCACGTAGCTCCTCCTTCTGCAGTAGTCCCCAGCCCCACACTTTCAAGTCTTAACAAAGTGCTAATAACTTACATAGTAAAAGACTTTTATACTTTAAACTTTTTACACAGATTTGTCATAACTCCCAAATGGAGGCGTTCGTCTTATATAAATTTACCTTGATGTTTTTATAATGATGTATATTCTTTGCCTGTTGGGCGCTAACAGTCTTAACGTTATTCATGCCCGCACATCAAAAAAAAAATTCGTTAAAAAAAACTCCCCCCCCCCCACCCAAAATGCACTAAAAATGTAGTTTAACATCAGTTAATTTTTGCTTTTATTGTATGAATTGTTTATTAATCCAAGGGCATGAATCTGTAAAAAGTGTTAATAGTTACATTTGTCTGTCACCAGAGGCACTGTGCACTGTTCATGCACTCGTCTTCGCAAACATCAAATAAATCCAGACCAATCTCAGCGATTACAAACAACATAGAAATATTTGGTGCATAGTGCGGAGGTGCCTAACAACCATAATCTCTCACTCATAACTGTTAAGACGAAGCAGCTGTTTAAGAAGGACGTGAAAGGAATGACACACCATATTGTAATTATCGATACGGTAGCACTCCAGTTATCCGGATGAATTCGAAGGGCCAGCCATTTGGATTATTGGATTTTTCTTTCAAAATGGACGACATTGGAAGTTTGCAGTTCGGCTGTTACTATTTATAGTACGTACCGGCCTCTGAACCTTTCGACCACGTCTGATTTGAAGTTCTAGAATCCATAACAACGTACTGTACGTGATCCGACAACCGGTAATGTCAATGTAAGTTTTTTTTTATGGAATACTCGATAAATTTACCCAAAGGACGGAGCCATTCCAGATAATTGGCGATCCGGAAAACCAGCATCCGGATTAGTGGAATTCTAGTGTACTTGTAACTCACAATACCCGGGTTCAAATCTCAGCACCAAGATTGGCTCTTCTGCCAGGCTACAAATTTCTCCTTGTTCTTCTCCGCCCCTTCATACCCTTATGGTCTATACAATAATTATCTGAACGGCATTAACTTATTAGTCTCTGCAGCGAAGACGCAGCGATTTCACTGTAGGGTAGGTAGGTTTTCACACTTTTTATAGACCACGCGCGTCCTTAGGGTGAGTAGAGGTATAGCTCTACTCTTTTCTAGGACCTTCGGCACTAGATAGGGGTGGGAATCAGCCCCACGCCCCTGCCTTCTCTACCCCCGGGGAAAGACCCGGTACCCATTGTACAGGAGGCTGGGTAGGCCCCAGAGCCGGTCTAGACAGACGGAAAATCTCGTCCTCACCGGGATTCGATCCCGGACCGTCCAGCCCGTAGGCAGTCGCTATACTGACTGAGCTACCCGACCCACCTCACTGTAAGGTACAAACTGAAATTTCAAGTAAAGCGTAGATAATTTCGAGCTACAGACAGCTATTAGCAGCTCCTGCACAGATTTCCCATATTCTCTTTCACTTTAAAGTGGCAGTGACCCCTATAGTTTCTGGACCTATTGGCATCATATCAATTTTTTCGGTTGAGCGCACAGTCAGTATAACCCGCCTCAGCTCATCTGTCGTTTTGCATGTCCTATTCTCATGGAATCTAAGTGTTCTAAGCAGCAAAACGATTTCATAAACACTGGACGCCATAAATATTCTTTGTATTACTTTACTATATTATTAAATAAATCTGTTAGCTTGCGTGGATGCGCCATTGAAAATCTATGCACTGTTAGCCTCAGTGTAACTCACACACGACTTACCTCATCCTGGGTAAAAACACAGACTACTCGCATATGTTAAGTTTTCAAATTCGCACATTTTCAAATACATTCCCCTTAAATATTCTTACTGTTCCCAATTAACTAGCTGTTAAATTTCACTACTCCTTAATAGGTTCAACAGTCAAAACTTTAAAATCTTTATCCCCATTGGCTATCACTTAAATAATGCTGTTTCCCGTGTCTTAACTAGTATAAACCCCTGCGCGCGTCCTACTGGTTCTCTCTCTCTCTCCCTCTCTCTCTCTCTCCTCTAAGCTGCTATACAGACTCGTTACAATTTCTTTCCGCCCAAAACGAAATTAAAAATTTTAAACAAAACTGTCCCATGTATAAAAAATGTATAATTTTGACATCCAATAAAATGTAAACTAAATAAAACAGTTATATGAGTCAGTGCGGGGGTGCAATTCGTCCCAGTGTCGCATCTCCCCACAATGCAACAGTCGTCATCAAAAGGCAGAATTTCGACCTAAATTAAAATACGAGTCTTTTTAAGGCAAGCGACTTCAAACCTTAAGGTTAGCCTCGATTCTTGCAAAGGGTAAAACCGTCCGTATCGTTCTACATAATTAATTATCAAGTGGAGGGATAGTTCCACGTATTCTTTAGCTCGGAACTGTGTGAACACACATGGTCTGAGTCACTCCTGGGGAAGGAGCTCCTGATTCCCATTGAAAAAGATGCTGGATTGGCAGATAATAATGGAAAAAGAGGAAAATGTTTTCCTCTTATTGGTAATCGAACCCAAATTCCTCGGCCATCCAGCCCGTATCCTAGTCACTACTGATTATAAATTATACTTATAGGTAAATAAATTTCAAAGGGAAATTTTGCTTAGTTTTGATGCTTGAAATTTCCTGGAATAACAGACTTCGGCATTAAACATTTTATAGTTCATGTCGTCCATTCTGTGCAGTATCGACAAAACACCACCCAAACCAACAAAATGCACAAAATTGTTTCTTACAAATTTATATTTCAGTAATACACTGACTGTTCCTACATGTTTCTGACCGCAAAGGAACATCATCAGGGAATCAAACCAAAGCAATACGACAAAAACAAAACAAAACAAATTAGTCACTTTTGTATGCAGCTGAACGTGGTGCAACAGGGTCAGATGGTTCAAATGTAGACATTTCTTTGTGCAGTAGTTCAACAACTGTGCTGGCTGTTATACACTGCAAACCAAAGTTCAAAAGCCTAAAAATGATTAAGATATCAATATGAATAAACACTTTTTAAAATATTTTTTGCACCGTGCATTGTGATTAAATTACACAACACAAACTAAAGAAATGCACAATTTTATAAATTAATATTTCATTTCTGTCGTCTCCTACATGTTTCAAACCTCGTAGTTCCATCCTCAGGGAGGCAGCTGTATATGCAGTGTGGTATGTTTCACAGTCTGATGGATAGGACAGTGTGTTCGAGACTGAACACACTCGAACACACTGTCCTGCCCACCAGACTGCTCACACCGATGCAAGTAAAAACACGCCATACTGCATATACAGTTGCCTCCCTGAGGATGAACTCACCAATTTCGAAACATGTAGAAGACACAACAAATTAAATATTAGTTTATAAAAGTGTGCATTTCGTTGGTTTGTGTTGTATAAATGAATAAACACGCATGATATTGTTTTATTTACATTACAAAATTCCCACGACTTCCCGTAACCACATTGCTCCTCTCTACCAATCTTCTGCACCGAGAAGGTGTCAGTCTTTGGTACTGCTAATTACACAACAGCGTGTTATTAAGTACCCAATTACTTGACATATCGACAGACTTTGGCTGTTATCACATGTCAACGAACACTACTGTCAATTTTCCGCTTTACTGAAATGAACTGAACCTGTAACACTGTCCATGGCGAGGTGCATATGCATGTAAATCCCACTGGTAACTATATTTACCACTTATTTTAAAATGAATGAAAATCACCATAAGCTAACGGTACAGAGGGACGTTACTGTTAATCTAAAGGGCGCTCGGCCGTTATACTGGTGTCTGCGTATCAATAAAAGAATGAAAAATAATTAGACTTACCTGCAACACACGCTACAAAACTATAATTTTGACTGTTGCTTTGTATGGGTGTGAAACTTTGTCACTGACATTGATAGAAGAACGTAGGCTGAGGGTATTTTAGAATGGGGTGTTGAGGATAATATTTGAGCATAAGAGGGATAAGATAACAATGGAGTGGAGAAAACTATTTAACGAGGAGCTTAATGATCTGTACTCCTCACCCAATACTTTTCGGGTGATAAAATCGAGAAGAATGAGATGGGCGGGGCATGTAGCGCGTATGGGGGAGAGGAGAGGCTATACAAGGTTTTGGTGGGAAAACCTGAGGGAAAGAGACAACTTGGGATACCCAGGCGTAGATGGGAAGATATTATTAAGACTGATCTTCAGGAAGTGGAATGAAGGGGGTAAGGACTGGATCGACCTGGCTCAGGGTACGGACAGGTGGCGGGCATTTGTGAATGCGGTAATGAACTTCCTGGTTCCACAAAATGCGGAGAATTTCTTGACTAGCTGCAATTCGGATAGCTTCTCAAGAAGGACTCTGCTCCATGTAGTAAGTAAATAATGGAACACACGCTCCGTTTCTAATCCTTTACAGACGAAAATTCTAACGAGTTACATTTAAAAGTTCAGCTCGTACCGCGCGGTAAACACACTCCGTCTCTGTTATAAAATCACAGTCACTTAGTGTTGTTTGGGAAATAATGGCTGTTTGTTCTGAAATCCGTATGAAACATACAAATAAAATGTGCGGGCAGATTCTTGGAAGTTAAATAAAGTAACCACAGGGTTTTAAAGCGTATTTAAGTGACATATGAGTATCACATTACTACAGCCAGGCTCGATCCGTGGTACCTCAAGGAATCTGCAATGTCATTGCTCCGGCCAACAAATACAGCTCACATCCAGAAATAGACTTATGAACAGTTTCACCATCAGACGTACGTGCTGCGGTTGTCCTTTCTATGCATTTCTTCTTTCGTCTTTGCTGTAAGGCAAGTCTTCAGGTCACTACATTTCAAAATCTTTATCCTTATCACATTGTAAAGCTTTACCAGTCTGCCTTATACGCCTACGTTACGTTTTGCGCCTTTCAAAACACAACAGGGACTACATATGCTGCTTGTTCCCAAACATAATCCCTTAGATTACCCCACACAGCACATATATACGTTCAGTATGTCTCTCACACGTGGCTATTTCGCTAAACAGCCTTAAAAGTTCAAATTTGTCATACACACGTTGTGTGTTTACTGTGGTGTTGAAACTGTACTTTAAAATTTTATTTTGGTTAAGCTTATGCATCAAAAGAAACCCTTAGAGCAATGTGGTAAAGTAGACATATCACATGCAATAAAAATGACACTTTAAATTTCCCCAGTTTATGTACTTCTCAAAATAAGCAGCTATTCCTGTGAGATTGCAACTCACTGAAGAGGCCGTCTTCGTGTGGTATGTGACGTCTTTAGTGTCCTGTGTTTGAAATTAGAAGAATGTCAGTTCTGTTAAATTATGTTATTTTGTACATCATGGAGCTTGCTATGAAAACATTACCTTCCAGTCTGCAAGCCTGTTCATTATACTGTGTAATTGCGACAGTAGAAAGTCACGTACTCTGTATACAAATTCAGCCCGTACCTCACAGAGAACGGACTCTGTTCTTTATAGAGAGCTACCAGTTAATGCTTTCTAGAGGAATAATTCCTAGTTTGTTGTCAAAATTATACAATACAAAGAGGTCTCAATACAATTTTTATCTTTGTACCGTGCATTTTGAAATCTACGCAGTTCACTCACCAACAAATGCACTATTTATTAACTTGGTTAAAACTATTAAATTTACGCTAAAATGCACAATAATATCGCTCCTACATGTTTCGGTCTCACTCTGCACTGCACACAACACACGTGCCGCTCTACGACATGCTGTCACATCACCTAATTTATAAAACGACGTAATTTTACCAAGTGTTTTAACATAAATATAAATTTCGTTAGGCACAGATAAAGCTCCCTGATGATGGTCATTGAAGACCGAAACATGTAGGAGCGATATTATTGTGTGTTTTAATGTAAATTTAAAACCTTTAACCAAGTTCATAAATAGTGCATTTGTTGGTGAGTGAAATACGTAGGTCTAAATACACTTTGTGCACAGCACGTAAACTGCAACTACATATAGTAACCACTGAAAATGAAGTGGATAACCCACCATTTGACGTCATCACAGTCGATTCAATCGCAGTGATTAGCATATCACAAAATAACAAGACCCCATCCCATCAGTCTGCACTGTCTGTTTTGTTGAGACAATCTGCGTATACACCTCACTGTGCACAATACTCACAAAGCGCATAGTCCTCATGAAACAGCATTATCAAAATTAATATTCACCACATACGATCGCGTTAGTATTGTAATTTTAAAAAACGCTACCCTGTAAAGTTAAAAGAAAAGGTAAATCCCAGAAGTGGAGTAGAGGTATAGCTCTACTTTTTCTTTAACCTCTGTGCTAGATGGGGTGAGGTGTCAACGCCACGCCCCGGCCGCTTTACCCCGGGGAAAGACAAAATACCCTTATATAGGAGGCTGGTTAGGCCCCCGGGCCGGTCTGGACGGGTGCGTAAAATTTCGCCCCCCACCGGGATTCGGTCCCCGGACCGTCCAGCTCGTAGCGAGTCGCCATACCGACTGAGCTATCCCGGCCCACCATGCTAATGTGTACCCACTTTATGCCCTTTGTCACGTTCATACGGACCAACCGCTGAAGGCATTGCACATACACATATAAGAAGACACGCTTTCATCTTCAATTTACGCAAATGTGTGATTATGGGGCACAACTTGTGCCGGAACACGTAGCCGGTTATGAGAAACACAAAAGAAAAACTTGTTACGGGAAATGTGTGGATTGCCACACTAATGTATGGGATGAAGTCACCTTGCACAGCTAATTTTAACACAGTGAATTTGATCGCTTAAACTTTCCAAGCAATAAAAATACCTGTGCTTCAACTGCTGTTTTATCTACACGAATAATAGAGCTGAAGTGGCAGGCCTGTTACAGCCTGCCGTACTTTCTATCATGCGTTACGTCGGGTACTTTCAACAACATAGCAATTGAATCTATATTCTGGCCTAAAGACATTGCTCTGTGTCTTTTCAGATAGGCGCCTTTCCAAACACCACCACTTCCCACCTCCCATGGACAAGCACGAAATCAAGGCGAATGAGAAATGAGGTACATTCAGACTCAAAACACATGGACAGGAGACAAATGTATACCACAGCTTACTGGTGACATGAAAGTAAGGGACCATTTGGAGGGCCGAATCCTAGATGGGAGGAAAATAAAGAAACACTGAGTCTGTACGGTAGCAACATTTTCCCACATCATCACCCTTACTTTCAACACAATTTTTCCATCGGCCCAATAGTTTCCGCATGCACAAAAATTCAGAACAGCCAGCACAACTAACTTCCCGACGTATGTATGAGAATGCTCGCTACGTTCATCTGGCGGGTCTTCTTGAACACAGAAATGTACTTCTGCGTACAACATGAGCATAGGGTGAAAGATGTGGGGGGGGGGGGGCAAATGTCCCACCTCCCAAAAAAATTTTCAACTTAAGAATACTTTTTAGGCGCGTCAGAAAAATTGCGGAAAGCGACTCTTAGCATCGACATAACTGTCTGTTTGTCTGTCCGTCCGCATGGAGCAACTCGTCTCACTCTGGTCGGATTTGAATAAAATAAGATATTTGAGGATTTTCCGGATAGCTGCACAGAAAATTCAGGTTTCATTAAAATCTAACAACAATAACGGTTTTCTACATGAAGCTCAATATACATTTTTATCGTATCTCGCTCAGTTCTTCATAGAACGAGAAACGTTTCAGACAAAATTTGTAGAGAAAATCATAGCATACTGTGAAGTGAGATAGAAAACCAACAAGATGTAACAGTTAGATGTTTATTATCAATACTTTCTCAACGTGTTTCGGGCATCATTATGCCCATCTTCAGGACAACAAAACATGTGTTACTCACGATGCACGGTCACAGAAACCTAAAGCTTAAAAAATCATAGCATACATTTCATGTTCCAATTTTTTTCGAAAATCGTACTGCTTACGAGATAATGTGGGAAAGTAATGTACAGTCAGACAGGCCACAGATGACAATATGGTTCATGTGCATTGCATGCTGGATACCTAAGGCTACGAATACACACTCAGTATATGTAGTACGTATTGCTTTTACAGGGTAACAATGGTTGCACGAACGTGCCAAAATGTTACGTCATACGCACTTCAAGTGTCATGTTTGGCAACTGAGTTGAAGAGGGGTAAATAAAAACAAATCTAAACGATTTTTTGTGTGGTGAAAAGATAAAAAAAATGAAAACCCAGCATCTTACGGGGCCCAGAATAGAGGTATTTGAGTCATTCTTTTACAAAGCAAGGCTGGAACTCTATATTCTCCACATTCTTTACCTAGGCTCATAATATATAAGCGATTGGTTTAAATGAATCTTCCCCATGTTTGTAACTTTACTCCCTCGTAAATCAAAGTTCCTAATACACATGGTCGATTGTGCCACCCAAAGTAACTATCCCAGTTACGCCTACATACTTAAATGGGAAATTGTCAGCTTGTCAAGTGGACTTGCTCTATGGTACGATGTCATGTAAGTTATACGTTAATATACGTCATAATAAATGAGAAGGGCGAATGAAAGCCTCAGTTTGGTGTATTTTGTATCTCTGTAACTTGAAGCCACACGGAATGTTGGAGTACATAATCAGTTCAATGTACTTGGAATTGTAATAAGAAAGTGTAATCTGTATAAGAAAGAAAGAATATGTAATAAGACCAGTAGTCATCCACATCCTACTTTAAGATATATATTACAAAACACATTGTTCACCTAAGTTGTTTATGGATACTTTTATTGTCTTGCTGAATGCTAGATGTCAGTGAACACCCAAACGGACCCCTACAAAATGTGTTTGACAGGGTTACAGATTAAGATTAAAGGTCAGTCTTTCTTCTTCACAAGAACATTGAACTTGGTTTTCAAGTTTCGGCAACCCTATTAACTATAAACGGATTACCTGGGCTATCTTCAACTTTACTTCAATTGTATCGTTCTTCAACATAACTGTAAATATTTCATCGCTGCTAAAATAAATCGCTTTGTGTAGTCAACTTAAACAAAGTCTGGTGCTTGACCTACGCAAAGACCCAGCCTGAAAACCTCTCGTCAAGTCGCGTTACATTACAGAATTACTCTGAATGTACGTGGGTCAGTCCTTACTTCAAGGAAACTGGTTTTTGTTCAAAAAATACGGGAACATGGGAAATGGAGTATATACTTCTGAAAGCACGTGGCATGTTTGTTTTTGGTGTGACAGCCCCCAGTGGGCCAGGGCCTCCTCATTCACGAGGTTTCTAGATCACACACAACGACGCACCACAGTCGGTAGGACTCCTCTGGACTAATGATCAGCTCGTCGCAGAGACCTCTACCTGACAATAAGCAACACTCACAACAGATACACATCCATGCCTTCGGTGGGATTCGAACCTACAATCTCAGCAGGCGAGCGGCCACTGGAACTGGCTACGTGGCATGTACCTGTCAATATTAGCACCGGACGCGCATCTGTCTAGAGGAGTGCACACGCACTTCGCACGCGAACATCTCTGCCCTGGAGATCTCGTTCTGAAATGGAAGTCTAAGAGGCCAAGAAGGTTCGTACGTGAAAATAACGTTTCTGCACGATATTTCAGCAATTTCACGAAGTTACGGCAAAACGTCTGCCGACTCCTAACTTCACAATGTCGCTCTGGAGACTTCGTGATAACAGCCAGCGACGCAAAAATTCGTAACACCGTGTTGTGTCATAAATACGCCAGTTAACAATTTTTACTGTAATGCCACGGATAACATGTGCCTCATTAGGTACCACGTCATTAACATTTAATTCACGGGGGAGTGGAACTATAGCTCCCACATATTCTTAACCGCAATATTATAGATGACAGTTTCAGGCCTCAGCCGCTGTTATCTGCGGGGAGGTGGGAAAGAATGCAGTGGTAAAAGATAAAAAGCTCTAACCCTGCCAGAAATGAAGCCCAGATCCCCCGGACATCCAGCCTATAGCATAATCACTATACTGACTGAGCTAACCCTTTCTTCTCATCTTGTGGTTTCCACAGTACCCTTGGTGCAGACTAGACGTCTGGGGTGTGATTTGTTAATTGGTAATTCGTTATGGACGAAAAAGACGTTGGTTGGGAGAATTCATTGCAAATGCAATGAATTCTCCCAACCAACTTGATCGGCATGAACGTGTCTCGACAAGGCGACACAAATCTCCTCCAATACATCCATAAAAATTTACCAAAAAATATGGCATAATATTTTAGAAGACTGTAATATTCAAACTGTGTTATGTGATAGCGATTCTTATTTGTAAAACCAACATCAATGAGAAACACAAAATAACAAAAAAAAGGGGTGTGTAAAACGTACAGACACTCCACTGGAGTACAGTAACATCGTAGGACAGTTAATTAATTATAGGAATATATATAAATATATATACACACATATGCGCCGCATAACGACTTTTCAGTCAACGACAGACCGCATATATGACGGTGGTCCCTTAACATTATAATATTATATTATGTGTATAACACCATTGTGTTACAGTTGCCTACAGTATTCAGTACAGTAACATGCTCTACAGGTTTGTAGCCTTGGTGCAATAGGTTATACTCGTACCATATGGCGTAGGTGTGTAGCAGGCTATACTACCAACGTTTGTGTAAGTACACCCTATGACGTTCGCACAACGAAGAAATCACCTAACGATGCATTTCTCAGAAGGTACCCCCGTCGTTAAACGACACATATCTGTACATAAATGTTACAAAAGTCAAGTCCAACATACAATTCCACCTACACCCCACCTCTTTCCCATTTTCATCCCAGACGTCCATCATCAGAACATGCCTGTTTTAAAATTGTATTGAGCCTAGTAATTTTTAGCTTCTCCGCTCGCCGTACTGTAGTCGTCACATTGCTTAGTACTGATCTGGCAAGATACGTCACCAGGTCTTTCACGAGTTCTCAGCAACTTCAATAATGTACTAACCTTCCACGTGCCCAACGGAATATTTTAACAGTCGAACCAATCAAAGATAGATCCCTCAACATTTTATAAAGAATACTAGAAGTCTCATGATTATGCTGATAATCTTACGAAACACATTAAGGCAATGTGTCATTAACTTTCAGTTTTCTTCAAACATATAGGCAAAGTGTCATTAAAATTCAATTTTATTGAAACATAAAGGAAATGTGTAATTAAAATTCAATTTTATTCAAACATAAAAGCAAAGTGCCATTAAAATTCAATTTTCTTTAAACATAAAGGCCATGTGTCATTGCCATTTAGCTTCTTCAAACATACAGACAACGTGTCATTGACATTCAATTTTATTCAAACATAAAAGCAAAGTGCCATTAAAATTCAATTTTCTTTAAACATAAAGGAAATGTGTCATTAAAATTCAATTTAACTCCAACATAAGGGCAATGTGTCATCAACATTCCGTTTTCTGTAAACTCAAAGGCAAAGTTAGAATAAATTCAATTTAATCAAACATAAAGGCAATGAGCCATTAACATTTAGTTCTCTTCAAACATAAATGTGTCATGAAACTTCAATTTTATTCAAACATAAAGGCAAAGTTTCATTAAAATTCAATTTTATTCAAACGTAAAGGCAATGTGTCACTAAAACTCTGTTTTCTTCAAACATACGGACAATATGTCATTAAAATTCAATTTAATTCCAATATATAAGGGCAATGTGTCATTAATATCCATTTTTCTGCAAATATAAGGCAATGTGTCATTTCAATTTCAATTCAAAATTCAGTTTTCTTCAATGCTACAAGACGTGACGCCAATTCCCTTTAGTTTTTCTTAAGTAACATTGTTAAGTATTCGTGGAGACAGAGATTCAAATGTTATGAAAATTGTTATCCTTTCGTTCTTTCATAGATATCAATCATGCATCTAGGAGACACAATAATTGAGTAATAGAAAGTAATTAGAAACAAAAATATTATTAACAATACCAAAATACAGACCTGAGTTTTCCATCGCCAGACAATTAGGGAACTATTACTATTACTTACGGGTTGTTGCACATTGCGGTTGGAAAATTCGCTCTCGAAGTTTCTGAGAAATGTACCTCCTTCCTCCACATAACCCTGAAGATGAAGGCAGTATTTTCCTTCGAAACGTCTGGAAGCAATTACCCTACCGTACGGCGCAACAGCCCAGATGACATGCTTCCTCAATACCAAAACAGGTTTTGCAACTAATAATATCTTTCAGCTCTGTGTCATTGCCAGTAGGTAAAGCAGCAAACGTGCCGCTATACTATCCTATCTTTCGTTGCAGCATTCTCTCTCTATCTCGCATCTTACACAAGCGACAAGAAAGTTAGCTGTTATTATAGTCGCTTTACTGATATTTAAATGGACGTTGTGGAGAACACAGCGCTGTTTTCTGTCTCTGTGTCACTCTCACACACATGCGCGCTTCAAACATCAAAGTCACCTGCTAATACTCCGCTGGCGAAGCCTTTTAGGAAATGAGCAATATAAATTTCATATTACACGAAGTAATAATTCTCGGAAAAATATTACAAATTTTCTACTTCTAATAGGCAGAGGAAGTCATTCCGTGCGTTTCAGTGGTACAGAGGTGCTGAACTAACTATACTTGTGAATTCACCACTGACAGGTACCAAAATACACAGCGTCACATTCAGGGGTACATTATCTTAATAACCACCTCCGTGAGAACCGAAAATGTCATAAATCATGGTACTTCAGTCGATTATTCGTTCCATTCTTGTATAACATAAGCATACTGTACACAAATCTTGTCCTATATATGTGCACATACATGTTGTTTGATCGTGTTCCTGTGAGGAACATGTACTGTTAAGTGAGGATTCTGTGTAAGTTGCACAAGTCGGATGTAACCTCACAATATCGCACCGTCGCCATATTTGTTACTCTTGACTGAAAAACTATTTCCTAACTAAAATTTGTTACGTTCATTGTGTTTGTCCGGTGCAAAACTTAACGTCTCTACCTCAAATGTTTCATTATTTAACTTATCCAGCTCAAAAGTTTCGCTTATTAACGTCTCCAGCTCAAATGTTTCACTATTTAACGTTTCCAGGTGAAATGTATCATATATTTAAAGTCTCTAGCTCATATGTTTCATTATTTAACGTCCTCAGCTCAAATGTTTCATTATTTAACGTCTCAAGCTCCAGCGTTTCATTATTTAACGTCTCCAGCTCAAACGTTTCATTATTTAAAGTCTCCAGCTCAAATTCTTCATTATTTACCGTCTCCAGCTCAAATGTGTCATTACCGAACGTTTGTAGCACAAATGTCTCCATAAGGAAACGTTTCCTTCTATCGTTATCAAACAGCAAGCTAAAAAAGTGCTCGCATGGCATGCGTTTCAGTTTCTGTGAAACACATTAATGTATTTATCGAATTTTGTGGCTATTGAAAGGTACTGACGTGCATAAATTTATATATTATAGCCGTAGGCATTATTATTTGCTTTAGAATACGACAATACGGAAGTCCAAGTGAACTATAAGTGATTACAACCGAAAGAGGCACATCAGCTTCTGGTCTACACTGATTACGGTACTAGTTTATTGCATGAAAACACAGATATTATTTTAAAACATAGGAGATTTATAATTCGCTAGAAATAATGTTGATCTCTAAGTGAAAGCTGATAAATCTCCGGAACAAATAAAATATTTCTTTCAAGAAGAAATTAAGAGTAAATTAAACAAGGATTTTTGTTGTTACCTTTCATTGCAGAATATTTCTGTTCAAGTTTTGTGTTTAAAACACAGATATTAAAACACCAAAAAAATTGTATTTTTTTTTTATTTGTGTGGGTTTGAAACTTGGTATCTTTCACATTGCTGTAACAGTACGGAGTAGGGGTCTTGTAGGATAGGGTGCTGAGCAAAGGGGCCAAATGAGTAGGTTGAAGGAAACTACAAAATGAGTGTGGTTTTTACTCATCGCCAATTACTATTGGAATAAATACGCCACAATTAAAGCAAATAAACATTGAGTCGTGTGATATGAGGCTCGAGGCAAAGTTATGAGACAACATACATATAAGCGATTGTCTGAATGCTTAGGACTGGTCTAGCTATGCGTGGCCTCAGCCCAAAGCAGCCTCTGACTGCATTTTGACACGTCTCTCACTAAAGTTACGTTAAGACACATATACCACTAGTTTAATTTTAGAAAAGCAGAACCTGAACTTACCCCGCGCGCGCTGTTCTTAATACCAAATACGGACCAATCTCGAATTTCTTAGGAGGTCGCCAAATTAAGAAAAAGAGGGGGTTTAGTCTTATGAGAGACAGAGAGAGAAAGAGGTGGAACTGCTTCAGCTATAGGGGGAAAACTTGTGAAGATTTAAATTTAGACCACTGGTCCACAGAGTTGTGTTCCTCGCATCTTTATGGCAATCCAACGCAGCGCCATGCATTCAACAGTACACACTGGCTGTGTTTAGCACGTACACGGTAAAAAAAATGTGTGTGGAATTTTTTGTGGCATGAAAATATTTGTGACTTGTTTGGGGGGGGGGAGAGAGGAAAATTCGCCGGACAGTGTTATTTCACCATTTAAGACGCGAAGTTCAAACAGTTCGTTCATGTGAACATTCAGTGTGAAATATTTATTATTTACACGAAGGACGTCGTGACAATATGTTAGTTATTGGTGATAATGAAGACGTATTTTCGTGTCCGCTCCAAAGACATTAAATTTCAATGTTGAAAGTTCAGCTATGCTGCCCCAACATTGAAAGCTGCTTTCCATTTGCAGGTATTTAAAAAAATATATACATACCTTTAGTGTACAGCGAATCAGTTATGTTTAGCTCTGTCATTAATTTAATTTTGCATGACTAGACTGACTTCGAATCACATGTGCATGTAAAACAAATTATGTTAAATATTTCTATCAGTGCAGTATTTAAAAAAAATTTAATCTGTCGTGATTTCTTATATTTTCCTACATAGCAGTGATTTAAAGAATTTCTTGGTAAATATTTTTTATAAGTTCGGTAAGGGTTATAATTGAGCCATATCTTTAGAATTTAAATTTTCACCTCAATACAGTGCAATGTTTTTGTAAAGATTACTGTTTGGCTTGTGGATAACGCCGTTTCAGAGAAACCTGCTGCCTTCATCTTCAGTACATTTCATTATTCAGTTCATTATAAGTCTGATCCATATTGTGTCCTGCTCATCCGAATGTGTGAAATGTGATATAATTTAAATATAAACGAAACTAATGCTATGTCACTCTTTTAAAATCTCCTGTCTTATGGTTTTCAGAATTGTTAACGGAAATAAGAGTTCACTTTATATCACAAACTTAAAATATCTTGTAATTAGAATTTCTGAATAGTTATCTTAAACACAGTCACTTTATCAACTATTAAAGAAACAATCACGTTCTATATCTCACACTGTTGCAGATGGGCATAAACAATTTCATGACATTCCTTATAGTATGGCTGCGCCCAGGAAATTCGTCATTAAATCAGAACAATACAGTAGGCTATTAATGAAGAACAGTTAAAACTAAATGCAGAACACGTGGACCTGTCTAATTGCACGGTCAATTTAAAGTGTCTTGCCACGTCATAATTTAAGTCAGGAAACTGGGGTTGTTTACCTACTTCTGTCACAATGACCGGTTCTATCGTCAGTAAAAAATGAAACAGCTGTGAATTTAGAAAGTGGTTTTCCCATATTTTTGCATGAATTCATTAACAATTAACATTAATATGTGTCCTGTGGTGTTCAGCAACTAACAGGTGTGAATGGGATTTCCTGTACTTAAGAATATGTCAATAAAGTGTTACAATTTTCAAATCCATATTTCCTATGAATGTGTGTGTGTTTATTTTTTCACATTTCTGAGATACATATTGTGAGATTGTTTGGGAAAATAACGAATTTCACGGTACACCTAGTCAGCCACCATGATTTAGACCTTGATTTAGTATCCATTCAAAAACTGACATTTGGATTACATTCAGGATACTGCGGAATGTGGTGTTGATATTAATGTGTATACAGTACAGAAAAAGGAACAGAAGACGAAGCACAGTGCTTCAAGAAGAGTTTCATTATTTATCATTTTCACCAAACACAACCGAGGTGATGAAATCAAAGAACAGAAACAAAAATACATAAGCAATATACTCACAACTTTAAACGAGAAAAGCTCAGTCCAACTAACACTTGGGAGACATAAGCGTATATGGGAAGATAATATTAAAATGACGCACAAAAATTAAATGTGACTGTGCTGGATTCTTCAGGATAGGGACTAGATGTGGGCTTTTGTGAATACGGTAATGGACCTTCGGGTTCGACAAACGACAGTGAATTACGTGCGTACTGAGGTACTATTGTCTTTTCAATAAAAAAAATTCATCAAAATCACAAGTATCTGTAGTAAATGGTTTATAATTTTGCACCTCCCATCCATATGTATCTATGACTTTCTCTTTCAATAAAAGGCAACTAATCACTGCATAGGTTTGACTGTGGAACTGGTAAAGAACTCGTTGAATTTTCGTAAAAAAGGCTTGACAATTCCCATCTCTAGCTACGATTTACACAGACAAAACTTCCAACTTTTCATCGATCCAACTTTATACATTGTTTTCACATTACATATTTAATTTTTATATCCATTATGGATCACCATAAATTCACAGTCTCACTGACTACGCATGCTATGAGCTTCTAATGTTCTGTAAAGACAGCTTGACCGTATAAACGGCGCTAAATAAAGACATAACTTGTATCGGTAAAGTTCGAGTCTGTAATGACGACCGAGGTATTGGTACCTGAAAACTGCTTCACAGCTACAGATCGTTTTCGATCAACTATTGTTACCCGGCGTACGTTCCGTACCTATAAGACTAATTTGCTGCATGGACACAGATTGACGACAGAATTCCAAATCTTAGGCCAAGGGTGTAAAACGGACGCAAATTCTCCCGATCACCATCAGTTAATATTTCCGTTTCTGTAACCAAGTCTACGCCATCGCTGTAATGTACCTGTAACTGTCATTCGAGACAGCGACAAAGAAATTTAAAAAACTATGTTTTGTCAATCATTATACAAATAACTGACTAATTAATCGTGTATCTACTTCCATAGAAAGAAGTAATTTTTCAAAATTTGGCAGTTCCTCGAGTAGTCTAAAATTCCATGTATTTCATGGATCCCGAAGGTTCATTACAGCGCTCACAACGTTCCACCACTTTTCCTATCCTGAGCCAGATAAACCCATTCCATGTCCCCATCCCATTTCTGGTTAACCGTTTTAATAATAATCTCCAACCTACGTCTAGGTTTTCCAAATGGCTTCTTTCCTTCGAGTTTCCCTACCAAAACCCTGTATGAACTTCTCCTCTCCCCCATACGTGCCACATGATCCGCCCATCTCATTCTTCTTGATTTTATCACCCGGATAATTTTAGTTAAGCAGTACAGATCATGAAGCCCTTTGTTACGCAGTCTCCTGCAGTCCCCTGTCACGCAGTCTCCTGCAGTCCCCTGCTACCTCGTCCCTCTTAGTTCCAAATATCTTGCTCGATAACACAGCGTCAAGCACCGTCAGCCTATGTTCTACCCTCAATGTAGGAGACCAAGTTTTACACCCGTATAAAACAGCAGGCAAAACTAAACCGTTCATTATACAACCGTGTCAGTATCTCATAACATTTACCGTCCAATTATAGAGTTTTGTGGGAATGATGAATTGTAAAGGATTTAGAAGAAATCGGTCGTGGCCTTATTTCATATACATCAGTAGCTTCTTGGAGAGATGGAGGAAAACCACGAAACACCTTAGTCATGATAGTTGGTGCCCCGGAGGACTTTCGACCACGGAACCTCCCAACTGCAAGCCACAAGCCTAATCGTAAGCCACCATACCATTACAGGAACAAAAGTTTTAATCTACACGGTGTCTGCGGTTGGTTGAGCTAGCAGAATAAACACCGACCCTTTCCTGAAACGTCATTTGCCAAATGATCTTCTTAGTGCAGACACCATGAATTTTCATAGACGTCAGGCAGAATCTGCTTGCTCAATACCGGGTTTGCTTCGTTTTATAAGAGCTTTATAAGGGAATCGCAGAGAAATGAAACAGGGTAGGGCAGAGATACGATAATTTTCTCTTCTCCAAAGTTCCAAAGCGGCTCTGGGTCCCAACAAGCCTTCGTTCGATGGGTACCGGAGCTCTTTCCCTCAGGTACAGTGGCCGGTAAGAGACGCTAACCACTGACCTCCATCCACTGCTGAGGTTAAGAATGACTGGAACTATATTTCCGCTCTCCCCGATATTTTTCCGTGACGTGGAATGGAAAAACTTTACCTTTCTTACATTTTAAAGTAATTTTCTTAAATATTAACTTACAAATACGTCATGAAATAGTTACGATTATTTTTAGCAAAGTTTTTCCTTAACCCACAGTTTGCTCCATTTTGGTGTCTATCAAAATTTAACTGCCGCCTCAGTAAGATCAATAGCTCTTCGTGTTATAGCATTTTTTTGGGGTCAACCTACCTCTGCGAAGAAGCCTTCTCCCGGATGAAGATGATTATATCAAGATACCGAAGTCGTCTGACCGATTAACATTAAAATTATTGCCCTTACTTGTGCCTCAGTAACTACGAACACGCTTTCAGTAATATCGTAAGACATGCAATGTCGTACATCATTTTTGCAATAGGAAGGTTAATGAAAACACGTTGTAAATTTTTATGGTTTGCAAAGATCAGTTTTTAAAAAATGAAGTACTTTCGTGTGTTTGATGTTATTATGCTATTTTACATTTCCTTGCCTAGTGGACCGAGATTAATAAGTTTCGTGCTAAGGCATATCACGAAATATTTTGTACTTAAAATAGATTTCTGAGTCCAAAAGTCTGGCCACCTTTGCCTTAACCTAACACGTTAACGGGGAATTTCTCCCCCTGATTAATTACTCACAACGACATGAAGACTTTTGGGGGGAGTGACAGTACAGCTCCACGAATTTTTAGCCACGTGTCTTGACACAGGTGAGCGATCAGCCTGGTGCCCCTATCATTATAATCCCAATGAAAGAACTCCGCGGTACCCACTAAATAAAAAGCCGGCAGAGCCCACAGCCGGCCACTACACCCTGGGGAAAACAAAATTTCTTCATTCGGAAGTCTCTACACTAAGCTAGCTCCTGTTCAGCCAGCACGCACCTCACTATACTTACTGAGCTATCCCCCTTGCTTGCCTGGAATTTAGTCTTTTAAATATACCTTATGACTCTGAGAATCTAAAATTAACCTAACTGCAAGGTAGCAACAATTTAATATCAGTGTACAAAGAGAGTTGTGATCGTTTCATTCAGGTTAAAAAACGAAGCAAGAAGTGCCGAGAACCTGTGAGCTGTGTGTGGCTATATTGGGACAGGTACTGAGATTGGTTTAGCTACAGCCCTAAAGAAAGCCCGCGAGGTTCTTTTATTGCTATTTTAAACAATGTATCGCTGCTTTGTAACGAACTGGCTGACTGGTTTGTGTCTCCCTATACGCCCTCCCGTAGTGACCTATAACGTTGTTGGTTTGACCTTTGACACGAGCCCGATATCAAATTTTGATTCAGTTTTGAAGATTCAAAAAAGAAAAGTGTTAAAATTAGTTTTGTCCCTTCTGTCCTCTCCATGAACACGTAACAGACAACGCGAAATGTTAATCGGATTTCTTTGAAACTTGACGCCTTCACGTAGTACTACCCTTTTCTCTGTGCAATCAGTTTTGTTCAAAATCAAATAGGAACTATTATGTTACAGGCATTTCAGACAGCGTATCCAGCCTAACACTTTAGATCTTCCGAATTATCTGACAGGACTTACCCAACGACAAAGCGTAACATCAGAGAAGACCTAAAACTTCGCTAGCACCGCTGTGAGAACCTCAAATGTGTTAATTCTGAAATACATTCATACTTCAACACACATGGTTTCGTACGTGTTCCATTGTTGTGACGAGTCGCCTGCCCTCTACATTTCACAGTTACCTAAATCCTCGATGAGCCAATCTATATTGCGAATCTTTTAAAAATATCTCTTTTGAAATACATAACATAATTGATATTAAGTATCATAAATAGTTTTTGTTTTGTTAATATGTTTTGGTTTTGGAAATTGTTTGCTTCGTTTGATTCGAATAAAAAATAATTAGTCGTAACGGCGTTTTCGAATACGAAAATATTTTTCATAAAATCGTAGCCCCATATATGGGAATTCCGTTCTTGAAAACCAAAGACTGGGGCACATAATAACATTTAGGTGGCCAGGGAGGGGGATTTAAGACAAAATCTTCAACCGGTCAAGCACTTTAAAAAGGCAGAGTCATTTATTAATATTACAACTAGACGGCTGTACAAAAATTATTATATAAAACGAACTTTTCACCTTCAAGCCTGCCATAACGAACAGAGAGGCAGTACATGTATAGCGGTACTCTTTTTTCAACCTCGGCGCCGGACGGTGTGGGGTTAATGCCACGCCTCAGTCGCTTCAACCCCGGAAAAGGGACCCGTTGCCCATTGCACACAAGAGTCTTGGTGAGCTCCAGGGTCGGTCTGGACGGGTAAGGAAAATCTCGCCTGGGATTCCATCCGCGGACCATACAGTAGTAGCGAGCTGCTATACCGACTAAGTTATCCCGGCCCACAACATTTTTTCACTGAGACATAAAACAGGGAAAATGTGAATAAGAATAACAATATTAATCAGTCACTGAAATCACTGGCTTTCCTTTCCATGCCCGTCGTTTATGTATCGCAGTCTCAGTCCACGCTCTACGAGTATAATCTCTAATCTACACATCTTCCTCTCCCTGTCCAATTCCTCCTGCTAGTGGCTAGCTGATGGCCGTCCTGATCCTGCAGATGTTATCACCCATCGCTGGAATGTCAAAATATTTGCACGCCTTGTTAGAAATGTCGTATTTTTATGATTTGGAAAAACTCGGGACACCTAGCAAACCCGATGGAATTTTGCAGGACACTTGGAAGCTCTTGAAACTCCATAAAACCGGAATTATTCCGGGAAAGCCGGAACGAATAAGAATCTTATTCATATCAGACAAGAAAACGTGTTTTCGCTTAACACCTTCCAGAAAAAAAAATGCAAAATCTTACATAAGACAGGGGGTTTGCACGGTGCTTTAAATCATACTGGGGTCTCATGTTTTTCATAAATAATAAACCGATATGTACCGCTGAAAAGTCAGTGCCTACCTACCATACAACACAGTGTCATAACCGGAAACATCATAACACCCAAGTAATCAGATCATTATTAGCATACGTATTGAAAAGTCTTTCATTACTACAATTACCTTCCGTTCGAATACATTTAAACCCTTCAAACTACAACAGTAAATCACGTACGACTTGCTGTGACGGTGAAATCGCATTGCGCCCTCAACAAATTTAAAGGGTGTAACCCTGTAACAAAGACGCACTCTGTTCCCTGTGAGGTAGAAACTGTTTAAACACATTTGTTTAACACTCATAAGTCCGTGCATCGCTAATATATTCGCAGCTTACAACCAACAAGATGCAACGTTTCACAATTTATCTATTTGTGTAAGACAATCTACACGTTTCGGACGGGTTTTTCCGTCCATCGTCAGGGGCTCAAAACGGCACATACAACGTCAGGTATTTGTCAGACCAATACCTGACGCTGTATGTGCAGTTTTGAGCTCCTGATGATGGACGGAAAACCCGTCTGAAACGTGTAGAGCGTCTTACTGAAATAAATAAATTGTGAAACTTTGCATCTTGTTGGTTGTACGCTGCGAAGGTTTAAACACTGTCGTAGGTGAAATTTCAGCCTTCGATACTTTATGAAGCCATAAATCCAAGCTCAAAATATGTCCCCAAGTTTCTTATCAGTGCCACTGATCAGTTGCAACAGGGTGCACAATTAGCATGGTTTGTTCAAGCGACAGATATTTGAAGTACCGGACACATAGTTACGTTCCACATTCGGCATATTTGTTATCACTTTGTAATTACTCCATAAGTCTTCTTTGCTTTTAAATTTAAGTCATCTATCTTTATCGTTGCACCGTGCATTTCGTAGAGTCATTTCATTAGCGTACCAACTAATGCACGTACATAGAATTTCACATTAAAACACTTCAAATCGCTCCAACATGTTTCGATTCTAAGATCATCTTCAGGGAGCTACACTGTTCCTTGCTAAAGTCACATTTTTAAAAACATCCACTGATCAGTGAATCTTTTTAAAAATGTGACTTTAGCAAGTAGCAGTGTAGCTTCCTGAAGATGATCTTAGGATCGAAACATGTTGGAGCGATTTTAAGTGTTTTTAATGTGAAATTTCATGTATGTGCATTAGTTGGTATGCTAATTAAATAAATTAAGTAATCTAATTTACCTGTCTGCCGGTCCCAGTGGCCGGGCGGTCTAAGGCGTAAGTCTACGGCCGTTCGCCTGCTGAGATTGTAGGTTCGAATCGCGCCGGGGGCATGGTTGTTTGTCCTTTGTGAGTGTTGTCAGGTAGAGGTCTTTGCGACGAGCTGATAACTCGTACAGAGGAGTCCTACTGTCTGTGGTACGTCATTGTATGTGATCTAGAAATCTCGTGAATGAGGAGGCCCTGGCCCACTGGGGGCTGTCGCGCCAAAAACAAACAAAATTTAGCTGTCTATTTCATCATCAAATACCTGAAATTTTGGTTTTCGTCTTAATTTTCTACACCCGATATCCGTCCAGCAGCTTTCCAGTCCATGTTATCTTAATAGTTGAAATACTGATGCAGAGATAACATACAAATTTCATAAAATCATGCTCAATCTATTAAATAAAAGAAAGAATTGGAAACGAGGATTTAAATCCTATCCAACAAAACCCAACCACAATACACGCACATCCCTTTGCCGTACATACTGCTAAGCGTATGGGGTACGAAAATTCACGACCTCTCCGTTCTCATTTAGGTCCGCTTTAGAAAAGACGAAACTGACAGAAAAATTACATTTTAGGCGCGTTCGCAAAATTTCGAAAAGCGACTGTTAGCTTCGTCATGTCTGTCCATCTGTCTGCATGTAATAACTCGGCTCCCACTGAAATTATTTCATAAATTTTGATGTTTGATTCTAGTCCGAAAATCTGCCCAGAAAATTCACGTTTCATTAAAATCTGACAAGAATGACGGGCACTTCACTTGAAGATCAATAAACATTTTTTATCGTATCTTGCTCAGCTCTTCTTATAATGAGAAACGTTTCAGACAAAAGCTGTAGAGAAAATCAAAACACACATTTCACATTCAATAAATTCTTTCCGAAAATCGTGCCGTTTATGAGGTAAAGTGGAATAATACAGTAGAATCGAAGAAGCTGCAGATGACAATAAGGTGCATGCGCATTTCATACTGGATACCTAAGGCTACAAAGACATTCTCAGAACATGTAACATTCTTGCTTTTCCACTGCAACTATGGTTTCACGAATGCGCCTCGTTGTTACGTTAAACGAACATAGCCTGTCTTGTTACACAACACAACACACAACTGTTGTTGAGTACCAACTTAAACACTTAAAGATGAAGATAACCCTGAAACATATTAAAGATTCTGTCCGTACCGCGCAGTAGACACTTCCCGTTTCAGTTATAAAAACCAGTCAGTTTATTCTGTGTAGGGAAATAATCGCTGTCTATTCTGAGATCCGTATGAAACACATATGTTTGGGCAGGACGTAGAATTTTTTAATGTTGGTGGTACAAAAAGTAACCAATAGGCTTAAACGGGTTAATATCGTCTGAAAACAACTCCCGACACGTCGTGAATATTATAGGGCGCAACTAACTTCAAAAAGCAGAGTCTTTCTTGAGAAGTTTATACGAGTAGTCGCTTCAATGGCCAAGAAATTCCCCACTAATTATGAAAATATCCTATTTATACCTAGGTCTCCCAGCGCCACGTTTTTCGACAAAAAATGTCAATGCACTGAATATAACTCAGGGCAGCAGGGTCCAGGAAGTTACAGGCGCTCAGATATCAATAAATTTTCCTAATTTGAAGGAACTTCAAGGTTCATCGCCCTAGTCACAATACCTCAATACAAGACACCTTTCCCTGACTCGGCTGCTTGCGGTCAAAACTCTCATTCTTTAATTTCCATTTTAATAATATCCCAAAAAATTCGCGCGGCCGTGTCATGGCTGAGGTGGCTAGTCGCCGGACACTCACCGCCGGGGCCCCATTTCGAACCCAGACCTGTCTTATGTTGGACTGTGGTGTACGAAGTACCGTAAGGATAGGTTATTGCTCGAGTACTTCACTTTTTCCGCTATTATTCCACAAATAATCCACACTCATCTCTCGCCGGCGCTATATCTTCACAACTTACTCAAATGTCCACAGTCCTTTTTTAAAAAGGATAACAGTTCCTCAGCAACTCTAAAAATTCCCCACTTTTTATGGAACCAGAAGGTTTATCACCGCGTTCACAAGGGCCAGCGACCTGTCCCTATCGGGGGTCAGATCAGTTTTAGTCCACACCTCCCCATCTTATTTCTTCAAGATCAATTGTAATAGTTTCCTCTCATCTACGCCTAGGTCTTCAAAGCCGTCTTCTTCCCTTACGTTTCCCTGCCTAACCCCTGAACGCCACCTCCTCTCCCCCATCCACCATCACATCTGCTTCATTCGATCGCCACAATAATGTTTTGTGACATGTACAGATCTGAAGCATCCGTCAGCGACGTTAAATAACACAACTTACGCCTTACATCAACTGTGTTCTGGACGTCTTAGCTCAAGGAAAGCCATAATTAAGGGTCTTTTTCACGACTACATGCACTGAGTACGTGTCATATGGCAAAGGAAACATCTCTGAACACTGCTCTAAGTAGGATAAAGCGTCCGTCTCTCTTTCTCTCACTCCAAAAGAGCTATTATTAACTATACTCCATTTGTAACTCAGCCCACCAGAATTCTGATCTGGAACTTCCGGTTGCCATTTTGGACTCACAATGAACGAAGATCCCTAATGCCACAATATTCGCTGAATTACGTAAGTAGACAGCCGGTCCAGACAGATCAGCGGACTGTTTTTGACTTATCATCTCACCGTTTCATATCTAATTTTGCACATCAAAATGTACCTATATATCTGTGAATTAGTTCCATGGTCTTTACCCTACGACACTTGGTATCTGACCCTAAACAAAGAACACAATACGTCTGGGATTAGAAATGGCCAAGTCGCTTAATTGAAATCCAGTAGCCTAATATAGAATCAGGTGGCACGTACAGTATCCTTATCTACAATCAGGTGGCACATACAGTATCCTAATGTAGAATCAGGTGGCATATACAGTATCCTAATGTAGAATCAGGTGGCATATACAGTATCCTAACATAGAATCAGGTGACACACATAGTATCCTAAAGTAGAATCAGGTGGCTCACACAGTATCCTAATGCAGAATCAGGTGGCACATACAATATCCTAATGTAGAATCAGGTGGCACGTACAGTATCCTAATGTAGAATCAGGTAGCACACACAGCATCCTAATGTAGAATCAGGTGGCACACACAGCATCCTAATGTAGAATCAGGTGGCACATACAATATCCTAATGTAGAATCAGGTGGCACACACAGCATCCTAATGTAGAATCAGGTGGCACGTACAGTATCCTAATGTAGAATCAGGTGGCACACACAGTACCCTAATGTAGATTCAGGTGGCACACACAGCATCCTAATGTAGAATCAGGTGGCACGTACAATATCCTAATGTAGAATCAGGTGGCACACACAGCATCGTAATGTAGAATCAGGTGGCACGTACAGT
>Ga0123354_10001632_pt1 | contig 27852 bp, 22 predicted proteins | sample TergutLab28metaG_2_FD_97872 | JGI IMG/M metagenome (GOLD analysis project Ga0123354, IMG submission 97872) | Labiotermes labralis P4 segment gut microbial communities from Petit-Saut dam, French Guiana - Lab288 P4 | ecosystem: Host-associated > Arthropoda: Insects > Digestive system > Gut ... | reverse complement strand
GTTTTTGGATCTGTTCTCTGGTTATATTCATATTTGGAAAAAATTCTAAAATAAAGAAAAAAAAAAAAAAAAAAAAAACAAACAAAAAAAAACAAACAACAACAACAACAACAACACTCCCTGTTAAAATTTTTGGTGATTCTTATAGTTTTGATATTGCTGACTCCAAACATGACAACCAAATTGCCCTATCACCCACCAGTGTTTAGGGAAGAGATAAAATTAAAAAAACTACATTTGTAATAAAAAGTAATATAGTGATTATTAATTATAACATGTACTTGCAAATAATGAACAGTGTCTCTATACACAGTATCCTAACTGGCAAAAAAAAACTCAGTGTCTTCTACTGCCTATTATATTCACCAGTTGGTGTCTCCCTTATACAACTCCAGCAGTAGTCACCCAACATACATGGACTCCATTTTCCACTCTACCTCTTTTCAATTTGGGAAGTATCCTGATGGAACCTGTCACCATGTTCATTGGAGAAGGTTCCCATGTTTTCAGCAAAAAAAATCCAAGTGCTGATGCAGAAAATGAAATTTCAATGACATGTTACACACCACAGCACTATGCTGAAATTAGCTCATGCATAATTTCACTGTTATTTTCCACTTTTTCATTGCCTAGAAAGTATCTGCACACTATCAAATGCCTTTCAGGCTCTTCTTTCTGCAGAATTCAAGTCTGTACTAAAGTCTTGGTCTTTGAACAGTTGTTTAATTTGTGGATCAATGAAAACTCCTTTTCTCAACTTGGCCTCACTTATTTTGGGGAAATTTTTGCCTTAAACAGCCAAACCCTTCACTTTCTTTATCTACTGCTTGCACGAATATTTTTGTCAAACTGAGCATGATATGCAGCAGAGGTAAATAGACATTTTTATTCTGTAGTGAGGCAGTTCCTCACTTGGCTGTCCCATTTACATTAGCAGAATTTAGTGCACTGCCTCGCAGTCCAATCAGTATTCCTAAAACATTTTGGTCAGCGCACATATTCCACCAGTGTTCTTCAAAGCATAATTCTTTGCAGCAAAACCTGAAGGTCCTTGTATGTTTCTTTCATGTGAACTGCATGAGCCAGTTAGATAGAAGGGAACTTATTTCCACTGTGGAGTAACACAGTGCCTTCAAACTGACCTTACATGAATCAATGAAACGCCTCCAATGCTTAGAACATGTGTTACGGTTGCAATTCTTCCATTAATTCTTGACGTTATTGCAGTACATCAGACCACCATCAATTGAGTAATAGGTTGCCATGTCTGACTGCCTGTTCCTACTAAATGATGCTATTACATCTTTCTCAACAAGACTCCACTGTTTAAACTACGATCCAAGTAGCTGAGCCTTTGTTTTGTCACTGTGATAAAAAAATTCAGTGTGTTTAGTGTGCCTCAAATTTGTATGTGATAATTGGGACGCTAAACAGCTGGAAGACGGCCTTTCAGTTTGAGATATAGTTTGAGACAATATTTGTCTAGGGATTTAAGTTACTTAAGTAAGTAAAAATAAGCAAACAACATAGCGAAAGTTTGGTAAAGCCCCAGATTATGGTTTCTGGCCATTCAACTGAGGTATCAACTGGTATCTCTAAAGGGTACGTGATAAAAAAAACATTTTATACACACATTCAAGTTTGTAATCCTATTCCCAATGAAAATCTATCAAAATTACGTCAGGGAGGAACCTGATGCTGACCAGTGTTATTTATTTAATGATGCCATCCAAAGCTCAGGGTATCCACTTGTTCAATGGTATGATAATTAACAAGTACCAAACTGGAAAATATGTTGAAGAAGGTGACTGTTGCCTTACTATAGGTAATACCCTGGAATGGGTTTGGTGGTTCTGAGGAAAACCACAAAAGCCTGCATCAACATATCTAATCCCTGCGGGATTATATGAAGCTCAGACATCCTAATAAGTAGCAAGAGTGCTTCCCAATCTGCATAATGCCTGTTTAACACCACCTGCTCCTGGGATAAAATACTAATTGTCCAGTACATATTTGCTCCCTCATAATGATCTGCATCAACTGAAACATTCTGGTAATTAATTAAAATATATTTAAAACTAATATGTGTAACATTACAGTATTCTTTTAAGTGTCATACTGAAGTACATGGTGAAAGAATCAATTTAAGTTAGATTTCACATTCTCACAGCAGTGAGTATCAATATTACAGTCTTCTGGGATGTGACACCTATCAATGGCATCATTTCTAGAATGACCATATGCCTTGAACACTTTTTAAGATTTATAATGTAGCTGTTCTAGCAGAAAAGTCAGCTTCTTGAAGGATGCACGATAAAAATATGTTCACACAATTTCTGTATTAAAATATGGGTGCAAGATCCTGACGCCTGACTCCTTCCACTCCCTGCATGTCTCAGTGTAATTTGTCTATGATGGGTATATCATGCAGAGCCAAGTGTCATTCACTTGTCTTTTCAGGTTACATACTTGTCATATTACATGGCCCCCAAACACAAACCAGCTACAGGCAGGGCTCATTTTACGCAATTTATCTTTGCATGATTTCACTTTAATGAAACTTGACAATTAACACCACCGTTCAAATTTACATGACAATTTTTAGTTTAACGAAATCGGGTATAGATGCTCCATGGTTGCACCTATCTTCTGTAGCAGACTAGCAGAAACTGTTGTCAGTGTCATGCCATCAGTCACGTGTACGGATTACGTTGATATAAAGAGGCAGCTCCTATAGATGTCTCTTCAAAAGCATTGGCTTTTGTTACCAAAATGAGTGACGAAAGTAAATCTACATCACCTAGTGCAATTCAAGTGAAAAATTCGAGAAAGACAACTTTTGAAGAGAAATTAGATGTAATAAGCTGAGTTGAAAAAGGTGAACGAATTGTTGACATATGCTGTAATGTTAGACTCACACATAACTGTGCACATACAATTCATGACAATGTTGAGAGAATTAAAGAAAGTGCTAGTCCAGAACTAAAGTGTTTGTGCAGCAAGACAACTACACTCCTATCAGAATGCACTATGCCAAAAACTATAGATATGAGTCTCTTACATATCTATTGCATTAAAAACAAATAAATATATTATACAGAAATGTATGAATGGTATGTACCAATGTATACATACTATATATACAGTACATATATACTCTACAGGTCCATTTTGCACTAGCGGTATAGTGATACTCTGCATACAATGAGGTTCTCAACCTCCTAACCCCCAGGAAATACGATGCTTTAAATGGGAATTATGCGTTCGATGCATGTGACTTTTCCAGGAATGTAACCCTGATGTAAGATGCACGCGCATGTGCGCACGCACATGCACCCCCCCCCCCTCTCTCTCTCTCTGAAGATATGTGTATTCTATTAACTTCTCAAGCTAAAACAGAACCAACCATTTCATCTAAAACTCTTTCTCCTGATTTACATGATGCCCTGATGACCCCCAAGGGTTGAATATGCACGTGATATAGAAAACAGTGCCTGAAAATTAATTGAGAAAAAGAACAACCCATTTATCTTGACCACGTATTCTTGGTTAGACTGTTGTTCTGTCATTCTTCTACTTTTCTCTTTATGTAATTAAAAATAAAATTATAGTATTTTGCTTGTACAGTATGTACTCTTCATAATATACATAAACATTACAAGATACACACACACACACACACACACACACACACACACACACACACACAAGCATGTACTTCATAGACGACTTAAGGGATTTTCAATAGTAAGTGCTAAGCATTGCCTATGAAATGTAATTCCCACATAAGATGCAACTCCATCTTATCTGATTAAAGGAGTAACTGTACTAAATAACTTACCATAATAGCTCGCAAACCACGCGCACCAGTCTTCCTTTCCATAGCCAGTCTTGCAATGGTCAACAACGACTCTGGAGAGAATGTCAGATCAACCTAACAACCAGGCCACATAACATCAATTTGTTAAGTGTCAATTGAAGCAAAATCTGCATCTTTTATGTACAAGGGGTGTATAAAAAGTCATGAGACTGGCATTGTTGCACAGCTGCAATAGTATGGACCAAGAACACACAAGCACCACACTACAGCCTGAAATGTGATGAGTCACTGCTACCAAAATGTAGCTTTTAGCAGAGCAAAACCCTAACTTATCGCCCACAGTCATCTGTACATCTTGGTACATACATTATGTCAGAATCAAAACAACATCATATCTGTGCCAGTTTTAAACTTCCATACAGCGGTGTGTGACAGATGGCAAAATTGTTCACATTCTGGTGACATCTCTATCAATGTGATCAACAATGAAATGACTTAACCTAACCCCCATGGCCAACTGGCATGTCATCCAATGCCTGTCAACTTCCAGCAGTCTTACAAGCTGAACCTGCTCATTTGGGATGGTGGTTCAGCCTCCACATAATGCCCAGGACCATCCCAACTGCAATGAATTGTTTCATCACCATGCAGCAGTTCAGTTTGGTTCAGTAACATGGTACCAAAAACACACTCAAAACAACGGTCTGCACCAATTACTATGCACGTATCCATCTACTACAAATCATACAATGAAGAAATTATGACAGTCTACAACACACTGGAGACAATAAAAGGGTTACATGACTGTTGTATGCAACACTGAACTCCCTGATGATGGGCCATTGAGGCCCAAAACATGTAGAGGTTGACATATTAAAAAACTGCTGTAATTCTAATGAATTGTGTGCATTTGTTTGCTAACATTGCAACAAATGAATATAATGAATAGAATGGAAAATGTTAAAAAAAAAAAAATCCCCTCTTGGGCCTTACAGGCATGACAGTGATAGCATATATTTCTAACATTGCCTTCAAAGCTGTATACTGTGGAAATTGTTACTACGAACCCATTCTGCACATCTGATGGCAATACTTGTTTTGCTCAACCCACATATAATGGCTTGAGCAAAACATCACCAGACCAACGTGCACCATCTTTAATCTGGTCTTGTACAATTATAATGACTCTGCTATAAGAGGTACAAGAAAGTTATGCATATGTTTCCATTTGTTCATTTAAAAATAAGCCTATACCCTCACATTAAAAGCAACAAATGTGTCAAAATACCTTTTCTAATTTTCTATCTATCTTTATAAACAGAGTAAGGAACTTGGCACTTACTTTGTCCATACTAAATAACATCTGATACTGTGGCACCAAAGCATTACGAGGTTCAGTGAGTATTCGAACTAGTAGCTCTGTATTCAGCGAATGGAATGGAACTAGAACCGGAAACCTGCCCACAAATTCCTGAAACAAGCCACATGTTACAATTAGGTTTCTGTGTAACACAACAGCCTCTAATAGCAGTCAGGCATATAAAAGTAAAACAGAACTTCAACTTGGACAGTTATGTCCAACCAGTATTCAACGTCAAATGACTGATACTGGTATCATATGGAGGGAGAACTCACCGGAATCATGCCAAATTCTATTAGATCCCTAGCCTCTACTTGTTTGAGGTATGCATCCTTCTCTGCATTATCCTCTTCAGCTGATGTGGCTGCACTCTGGTGAGCCTGATCTGCTAGTGATGCAGCACGTCGACCAGGTGACTCACTGGCAGGCACACCAAATCCAAGGTACTGCAATAAAGAATACCAACAGTGAAGCAAACAATATTTAATACAAAATACAGCTGTCATCTTCAGCAAACACTACAGCATACCCACTCAACCCAAAACTTGTGGACAACATGTTGGCTGTAAAAACCATGACATGCTGCCTATGGAGACATTGGAAATGAGAAAACATCTTTTAACCCTTCTCCTGTCAAGGCAGAAAAAGAATCAAGAAGCAACTTTTAAAACTTGTGAGCTGTTAATTTATGGGTAGGTACTTCATAAAAATAAGTTAAAAGTAGTGATACCCTAGCCTAGGTTGTGAATTGAATTTCTTTTAAATTGGTCCTATTATTATTATTATTATTATTATTATTGGTGTATTTTTTACTGCACATGATGTATATAAAATACACTGGTAAAATTATACATACAATTATTCGTTCTTCATTCTATGCACTGCATTTTATGTTGCTCGCATGGAGACCAAACTTCACCAAAGTTGCCCACACCACATAAAAGGTTGGGCAGGTCTGCAAGACAGTATCCACTAAGCAAACACGTAACTTGGCTAATAACAATACGGGGACAAAATCGACCATAGTTATTAGATACTTCAATTTACAAAGGAGTCAATTTAGAAAGAGGGGGAAGATTGGTTTGAACCAGTCTGTAACATATACACCCCTTTCTCCCACTCTCACTCCAATTTTTTTTTATCTGCCCATCTTCAACTCAGTACTCAAAAGGAAACTATTCTTAGGTAGAAAAACATACTGAGAGAGAAGGCATGCCCTCCCCCCCCCATTAAACCTATGCCGCTAAATACTGCACTTACATTCCCCACCCCTCAAAATCTTCAATTTTCAGAATACTTATACAACATACAATGTGTGACAATCAGATTGTAAGATTAACCCTTTGGCCAGAATTAAATTCCTGGTTGGAGCTGAATAAGAAAGGCCATTAAATGCCATTACTGAAACCTGATACTAGGTGTTTTGGGCACCTAATTTCATGGCAGGTATATGTGACATTAGGTGTCACAGGGTTAATACAAAGAGTCACAAACTGCAAAATCCTGTTTTTAGCAGGCACATCCTTGGATGACTCACATGAAGGTGACAGCAGCATATATTTAACTTTGCGAAATTTGAGGTGTTCATGGTGGTGTTGGTGAAGACAGATTTCATCTGGGATGTCATGCCACGTGTGATTACCAAGCCTCCCCCCTCCCATTTTTCAGATGATGAATTGGGGAAAAAATTAAAGTTGTTTTACAAGGTGATTTAACTTTCTGATCAGATTCAGTAAACTTAAATAGGAATGGCATGAGACATATGGATAATTTGTACAAATAATAATAACAGTACAATGGAAGAAGATTGTCTGTATTAGTTGATGTTATATGTGCACATTTAATTTTGCAGTTCCTATTTTCTAACTGTGTGGGAAGGCTGTTGTTTATGCTTACTTTCTCATTTTTCCTCCGGCTGATAAGCCTGTCCAGGCCATTGTATGCTCCTGAAGCAACAAATAATATATTTGTTGTGTCAACTTGAACAGTTTCTCCACGTAGTTTACGAGGCGAGTTTCTCTCTGGCACATTTACAATAGTACCTTCCAACATCTGTTAACATAACCAAACATTAATGTACAGGGTGGGGCAAAATAACCTCCGTACATTTTAAGGTGAATAACAAAATAACTTTTCGAGATACAAAAATTTTATTTTTGGATTCTGAAACTACAACATGGGAAGTTTTAAATCACACAGTCTTAAAAAGAATATCTTGTAAGTGGTGGCCGTTGTTTGCATGGTGTTCGCGTGCAGAATGCCTGGGAGACTGCAAAACAGACTGTCTGACAGCCTCGATGTTCTCTGGTGTTCGAGAGGTCCGTGGTCGTCCTCATCTTTTTTCAGACACACTTTCCGTTTCCCTGAAGTTCTCAACCCACAACAGAATGGATTTTTGGTCCGGTACTCGGTCCCAAGGGGGGATTTGGTAGCGAGTACGGAACACACGCTGCACCGCTACGATAGAGTGACTTTGCGAAAAGTAGGTTTCGACGGCAAATGCGCGCTGCTCGTTGGACCACACCATCTTTATGACTGCGGAGTGTTGTAACAGTAACTTCCCAACTACCTGCACCTTTCGAGCCCAACCCCACCCTTCTACGGCCTCCCCTCCCTTCAGAATGTCCTACTGAAAGTAGGGAGGGTATTTTGCCCCACCCTGTACATAAAGATTTTTGTAGGTATAAGTTGGCTGCCTTTTACAGGGATCATTCTCAAACTATTCAGCATAGGTCAGTGTGTAACAAACAAGAATATTCTATTACAGCCTGGCAGATCACATACGTATGATGACCCCAAGTCCAGCACCATTCTTAATACCAGCCAGCTACACCTCCTGTGAGGACAGTATACCATGCCACCTCACACATGGGCCTCTCAGAATAAGTATATAGGACACAAAAGTTCAGCACAAAACAGATTATATCTCACCTCAGAAGATACACCATGGTAAACCATCATAGGTTATTTAACCAATGTCGTTTTGACAGAGGAGTCTACTAGGATCAAATATTATTAAACAATGACTACGTTTACAGCAGCAGGCAGAATGCAGAAGCAAGTGGCCTTTGTCTAAGACAGTGTCCTGGAATTCATCCGGAATAACTGTCAAAAACAGCCTTAGGACTATTAAACCATATGCAACAGCATGAAGGGTGAGACCTGACAGTACTTACACACATTAGAACAATCTTAAGCTAGAGATACAATGTTATAATAATCTCAATCCACAATCATATATCATAAAATTACAGGAGATATAGGTAACATATCAGTGCCAAAGGCTCATAATCTCACTTATCACATCTTTTGACATTTCTAAATGCCTGCAAAATTGAATCATGTCCCATATACGAACTCCAGGATTGATCTCTCCCAATTTTGTCTACTGACTCATTATGGCAAATAGAAGTGTCCTTCATAATACAAAATAAAGCATTTTTTTTATAAAATTGTATGTGAATTTCAAACATGTCAGGTATTTCTCATCCACCACTGAAAATGAGCACTTAATGATATTGAGGTACAACTAATTTTTGGTTTGCCCTTACACACCTTGAGCATTCCCTGCTGGACACCTTCACCCCCCACATCTCTCAGCTGATGGATTCCTGGCACAGCTCCAATTTTGTCCACCTCATCCAGGAAAACAATCCCTGCCATTAAAATAAACACAAAATACACTTTACAAACAATTCACAAATAACTTTACTCTTCTGAAAACGTTGATGTGGATAAAAACACATCAATGAAAGCCTGAAACTGAATATGTATTTAACACCACTGCTTAGCCAACATTTCAATGATGAGCAATGTTTCAATCTTAACCTTTTAAACCCTATTTGTTATGTGATGCACCAAGAGGTTTTACATTCAACAAATGTATGCTCTACCCACACTGTATTTATTTGAAAACAACCAGCGACTTGTGCCACTTACACCATAAAACGATTGGTTTCATAACCGTGATGAAAAGCGTTTACTGCTCGGTACGAACTGGGCCTTTAAATTGAGCAGTCTTCCATTTGTCTTTAAAAGGTTAAACATTAAGGTAAAGACTGAACAGCTTGTCCATGTGCTTAATTAACCCCTCAGCACAGACAGCATTAAAACTCTGTCTGTAGCACAATGCGGGAACAATATTTAAGGGTATTTAAATTTCACTCAAAACTGGTGAAAATTGCCGGCATTTTTTTCTCAAATAATTTCCATATGTTTTGTTCTATATGAATGAAACTTGTAATGGTAGTTTCCTATGAGGTGTAGACAATATACGTGCAATTTACATTATCTCTGTAATTTTTTCTTGTATGGTAGGCTTCGAAACACCCATTGACATGCGGAGCAATATCACAGTCTTGACAATATTATACATTTGCTCCCTTTTGTTGTACTTGCTCCAGACAATACAATGCCTTGGTTTACATTTCTTTTCTGTGGAAGGTATTCTTCTTGGAAAGTGGCATTCCATTAGCCTCTTGAAAATGCTGTCAACATCATGATGACCTGACACTCCACACAACACTGAATATTTCACCAACATTCCCTCAAAGAAGTCTATCCTAAATTTTAGGTAATCAACATTTTGTTCTACATTTTTTCCTATAAATGACCAGAGAATTCAGAACTGTGGCATTCAGCAGCCTTCTGAACGTCATTTACCATTTATTCATTCTATTTCTCTCCACTAGATACATTTGCAACAGCTGATCCTACTTATCATCAGCACCCATGTGTTGATTATAATGAATCACACACACAGGCTTCTGTTTCTTTTTGCCCCTCTTCACCACTGCCTGGACTTTAGCTGCATAATAGGCTGAGATCATTGTTATGTTTCTTGTCATGCCATCACAAGACACAAACTGGCCCATTGTGCTGCACCACTGCCTCACCTTTTTGCAGATTGCTTTCTTGCAGTTTCTTCAGCATAGCCTTCCTGTTTGTCTGACAGTTTCCAAAAGATCTGTGTTGCATGATTTCAGAAACTTGGCCAGAGCTGGAGAATTATAATAATTATCCATCCACAAGGTACAGCCTTTGTCGAGCAGATGTTCAGAAAGCTGTAGTACTATCGCTGTTGCTGTCGGCATGTTTTTGGAAAAAAGGGGAGAGTCCAAAACGGTTTCCTTTCCAGTATAAACTATGAAGGACCATAAATAACCAGAATGTGATTTGCACAATTTAATGTCTTTATTCCAAAATGTGACGTTATCAATGGAAGCTACTGTTGAAGGATAGGCGGCCATTCCAAAAGGTATGCAACTCATCAACTGAAATGTCTTGTTGGAATTGGTACAAGTCTGGAATTTTGAATTTCAGTGTCTGGGACAGATACTTAACAGTTTTTGTGGTCCTTCATATGTGTCCTTGGATGTGCTGTCAATAAAATGCAGGAATCTACAGATGCTCCCAAATCTGTCCAATGAAATGACAGAACCAAAAACTGGTGTGGCTATAAGCTGATTCCAAGAGAAATACAATCTCAAACTACGAAGTGCCAGTACAACATATATTTCTTCTGTTGTCATGGGCTGCCACTCATTCACCAAATACTTGGAGAAAATATTGCCCCCTGAAATTTTTAACTGCTCAGCATAGCCAATGGTCACAGTCATAATTTTCTGCACAATGTCCTTACCAAAAAATTGTTAAAATATATCTATGGCATTAGTTTGGCCCTTAGCACTGTCTTGAGGTCAACTAATTGCACTAACAGTTTCTTGTTGTCTGATGTAATTGTCCACATCCTCCCACAGAAAATTACTGTTACTCACATAAGCAGTATCAACCTCACCACTGTTATCACCAACGTCCAGCAACAATACATAATTTTCTTTCTCACCGAAATCAGTATCACTGCTTTCATCCGTGTCTGAACATTTGTCAGCATCTAAAACTTTATCTATAATATCACTGCTGTTTAGCAAGTTTGAAATATTACTGTTTCTTAACCACTTCTTGCTACTTGAAGCCATCTGAACACAAAAATTTCCACTTGGTTTACACAGTAGAATACCATACTGTACCAGACAGCACTCCACTGCAGATAGGAATGAACATGTCCATCTGTTCAGTGTGATAAACCAACAAGTACTCTCCAATTATAAGACAGTAGCACAAATCACATGTTGTATGCAAGTACCTTATAAAACTTGTATGTGAGGACGGATTTTTAAATGCCAAGCATATCTCGTGCCGGCCGGAGTTTTTCTATCTTAGCCAGGGCATTTAAATTTTCAAAATTCAGCATTTTAGAAAGAAATTGTATAACGTGGATCTGGTCCAAACAAAAACTAATTTGTGAAGAATGAATATATTTACATGCATACAAAAGTGTGATCATGCAGTGGGTATTAGTCTTCATTACTTCACAACCTTACACAGTCTTCTTCTGTTTTTCTACTCCTGCATTTTGTCTTGAGAGAGACTACTATATGCATTCAAAATGTGCCAGGAAATTATGACAAGGTCTGTACTCTTGCTCCTACAATTTGGGCACTATGGGACAGATTTTACAATGTTCTTCCAGTTGCACTGTGAGTCAAGAAAACAATAATTTCATCCCTGGTCAGTTCAATGAAGGCTGGCTTCTTAGTGAAAAGACAACCATTTCTCTGTATGCTGTTATTGCCTACTTTTGTTAGTCCTGTTACAAGTGCCTACACACACTTCAAAAGATGTGGGTTAGCATTCAAAGGGACAGAGACATTTTAAAGACCAGCCTGTGGTAGCATAGGAATGTAACACAGATATAGACATGAAAGAAGTCGAATCTGACGAAGGAATATAAAATGACCCCTATATCAATGATCTCTGTATTACTATTATGCATTTTCTCCATGGAATTACAGCACAGCAGCTGGCTATCTAGAATGGAAAAATCATGGAGTTCAGAGAAACTCTTTACAAAAAATCAAAGTTGCATAAGAACTTGAAGTAACGGTGACAGGACAAAAGTTTTCATCTGCACAAGACCATTCTAATACCTACAAAGCAATACCAAAATCAAGACTATATACCCAAAACCATTCATGTTATGAGCGAATGAAGACAGCACTGCATGTTGTGAGTATACTCATTGCTCCGCATTGAAGGGTTAAGCACCAAGCCATGAAGATGGGGAAGATGAGGTATAGCTCCATGCATTCTTACCCTTGGCACTATATGCAGGTGAGTAGTAAGCTTCATACCCTAGCCACTTTACCCCTGGTAATCAGTTGATAAAACACTGAATAGGCCCTCAAGTTCATCTAGACATGGTACCAAAAAGCAATATCTGTCCTTACTGGGAAATAAAACCTGACTACATGATTGTTCACTCTGCAGCACAGTCACTGTACTGACTGAGCTATCATCCAGTGGAATTTTATGTCAAAGTAGTGTAATAAAAAATGAAAATAATAAGATAGGAAAGTGGCTATCATTGAATTACACATATTTTCCACAAGTATTCTTTGCGTTCTTGCATACCTAGAGCATAGCACACCGATCATGTAATAAAATCTCTCTAAATATATCAATGGATATACAACAGAAACTATAATTACATTCCGGTTGGTTAAGGAAGACCCAGCAGTTCATTAATAATATGCTGTGGGGGGGAGGGGTTCCTATTAAACACCAAGAAGCACACAAAGATGCCTTCTAATGGATTACTCATATTTTCCAAACTTGCTTCCTGTGAAGATGGTTAAGTAATGACACTTCTTCTCATGACCAACTTCCACAATCTCTCTTTATACCAACATATCTGTATTCTCCTCATCCTAACACCACCTTCCATGCACCTAACTTTACCCTGTCCCAGCACAAAGCAGATCACTACCACCTCCACTAGCTCATGATCCACTCCATCCTTTATCCACCCACACCTCTAAAAGAGACCCTGTCTTTCTCCAGAGCTATTCTTGACCACTAGAAGCTGAGGGCAGGTTCTCTGAAACATTGAAAAATACTTGTCCAACTAGACAGCGTCACATCCCAGAAGACATGACTCCCCACCACCACCAGTGTCAGAACCTCGAATGTCGCACTGTTCTATGTGATTTTGCACACCTCATTGGCCTTGAAGTTAATCTGTTACATTTACATATCTGTTACTGACACACTTATCACACTACAGATATCATAGTGCAAAGCAGAAAATTAGTTTTCTTTACTTTAACGAAGATTCACCACAGCTAAAACTTTCTAAAATACAAGTTGCTGATCTAAAGGTGACTGACAGTTTTCATCACATGATGAGCCATTTCAAAAAATGCCAAAGTAAAGGTAGTCATACCTGTTCACACCATTAAGGCATACAGGTGAGTAAAAGTATAGCTCCACTCATTCTGTCCCTTGGTACAGGATGGACATGAGTGGCAAACTTCATGCCCCATGTGCTTTACCAAACTATCCCCTCTAGAAAAAACCCTGGTTCCCATTGAATTGGTGGGTGGGGAGGCCTCACAGGAAGTCTGAGGTTAATGGAGAAGAGAAAAATCTCTTGCCCCTTCAACCCCTGAATTGTTCAGCCTATTGTCTAGCCAATATTGTGATAATGCTATCCTGGCCCTATTTTAAGAAATATGATATGTTACACTGCAGTTGCAAGTAAAGCTTTGGTTCTACTGGACTGATTACCTCTTTTTTTTTTGTGCTCTGATTTTAGTGTATTTCTGCTAATAAGACATCTATTACATCACTTAATGAAATTACCCACAAACTTCCAGGAAGAGCCTGGGTTCGATCTCAACAGAAAGCAACACATCTCACAATGAACACCTGCCTCTGTGTCAAAGCACCTTCCAAAAGAGGTATTGTTTTAAAGGCCAAAACAAATGAAAATGGAATATATGTGTGGTTTCAATCATGAGCATGTTCAGCAGTGTCGAACAGAACACCTGGCAACAATTATATTACCATATTTTTTTCAACGTCCCTTATAAATATACCCTATAACTTTTGTTGCAGACCCAGAACACAAATTTTTATTGATACTCAGATGTATTATTGAAAACAAACACACGTACACGTGCTCTCTCTCTCTCTCTCTCTCTCTCTCAAGTCTAGTCCCATTACAATCTATGACCAAAATACATGGCCATATAGCCACCATCTACGATCCAAGCCTTGCGACAAATTATAGCACCACATTAAACATACCCATTTGTGCTCTATCAACACTGTAGTTTGCATCTTGCAGCAGCTTAGCAATAACACTCTCTATGTCTTCACCTACATAGCCAGCTTGAGTTAGTGTTGTGCAGTCACAGATAGCAAATGGCACATCCAGACACTGGGCTATTGTCTGTGCCAGCAGTGTCTTCCCTGCAGAATAGGAAAATGGAACATATTTCAGAACACATATTCTTTTATGACATATATATCCACCTATTAAACAGTTTCTCAATGGCACATTTTACTCTCACGGTACTCTGTCACCTTTCTCTGAGATTTCACATGCTATGCTGTAATGGGTAGCCAATTCTATTTGATGCTGTGACATGTAACACTCTATGTAATTTGCCATCACAGGACCAACATTAACAGTGAATCACCCTGAGAACATAAAATCAGTAACAATGAAATATGACTGTGTACCAATTTGGAAGATGGTCATGACCAATTTCAGTTACTATTATGACCCATCTGAGTCAGAATACCTACTAACCCAACTGAAATCAGAATATTACTTTCGTAAACAAGCTATAATGCTTAATATTTTGACTACAAACCTGAACCAGTGGGCCCTAGCAACAGTATATTGCTCTTCTCTAACTTCATTTCATGGCTGTTTGAATCTAGAATGTCACTCCCCATTGTGCTGACTGCCGCTGTCCGCCTAGGCTCTGGTTCAGGTGGTGGCGTGTGCTGAAACCCCACACCAAGGCCCGCAGTACCATGCCCAATTCCTGTTATATGCAGCAGGTCTGTGAAAAATAATGAGGCACTAATTTCTCAACAAGGAAGAAGAGATAGATATATGGTAGAAATCTGACACAAAAAATTCTTTGGAAGATATAGATTAAGTTTGTCGCACGTGCAATGGCTAGAGCTGTCACGAAACTGCAAGTTCAAGGTGTAGCCCCACAAGCTGCAGGTCTGTGGACCAACTTATTCCCTCAGATAATTTGGGACCTTGTCCAGCAAGTAGTCTTCCAGCTTGCTTTTTTAGAACAAAAGTTGGCCCTCTACTGGTCATAAAGACAGCAATCAAGGCCTTCTATTGGTGTTACTTCCTATTTCCTATTAGCTGTCATGCAAAAAGAAACTTTTAGACATCATGGGTGGACTGTTTAATAAATATCAGAATGAGTGCTACGGTACATAAATTTATGTGTGAGAACAGTGTCCATTTCATGCTCCTATAAATGACTTGGCTACAGTGCCACTTCTGCTACTAGAAGGCTTTCATGCAAATAAAACAGGTTTTTGGTCAAGAAGTGTTATATGCAACACTCCTGACTGACTAACCAGAAAGCATTAACCCTTTAAATGCTGAGTTAAATCCCATCTGCTGGTATTATTAGGAGCTCACCATATTTTCCACGTTAGCAGGTTAAGGGTTAATTTTAAATAATCTGGGAAGTGTTCTCACATATAGGCCATAGCATATATTGGCACATGGTGCTTCACATACTTATAACTTAAATTATGGAATGTGCACAAGCAAAAGCTTCATAACTCTGCAGAGATTCATAGCCAATAAGCATGCATGGTTGAGTGATGTGAAGTTATCAGTCTGTTTAAACCACAGTAACATATTACATTGGAGTATATCCACATGCCAACTGTTCTCTTTAATCAGTGTGCCAATAAAGTCGCATGTAGAAGGTGTGTGGCACAATAAAACAACCCATTGGATGTAAGCCTGAAAAACTAACAGTTTTCCATACACACTCCTAAAATGCTTCGTATGATTTGACACTAATAAATACACACCCATATACCTAAGAAAACTATCTTGCATCAACTGATCCTAGCCAGCACCAGGATGAGATAGGATATTTGTTTAACTTTTATATACATGAAGTGGTAATGGTCCCCAACCCTTGACATCACCAGCTCAAAACTAGAATTTGTAGCCCTTACGATTACATGGTCGTGATTGTCGGTGGGTCAGTTACAAAAATTCCTTACAAACAGTGGCCTTTCTTAAACAACTAAGTGATTATTAGCCTCAAAGGAAGAATTTATATCAAAGAGGGTAGTTAATTGACTGTATTATCACACATAATATTAGTTAGTGGTTAGTAATAAAAATGTTTATTGTGGTACAATAAATCACAAAAATAATGCTGTGGTCACAGAATGCTATGCAGCCTACCTACTGGGTGGAATTTGAACCATGTATTACGAGGTCAATGTAGTCTGTCTACATTGTGCTAGAGTGAACAAGCGTGCAATACTGGTCCCTTGGTTGCTTGAAAAGTGGCTGAGTAGAAGAAGGGGGAGGGGGGTTTTGCACCATGGCATGGCGTACCCAAGCTGAGAACAGTGTGGGTCAATATTCCAACGTGGCAACATGTAGCTGTGCAACAGACTTTGCCCTCAAGGTAGTGTCAAGTGTCTCGCGGAAGGGGAGTGGGAACTGAGCCTTCCAAAGTGACGCTACCAGCACCAAGATTGTTTCCAGCACACAAGACAAAGATTTGCAGCAAGAAGTCTCCTTGTGTGGTGCAAGAAGAGGAGAACCAGCATCCTCTGTGTGTTGTAAGGTACGATAAGTGAGGGTAGTGTGTTGTGAAAGAGTGGAACAAGAAGAGCTTGCTGGGAGGCCAGAGAACAAAACTGGGTGGAAGTTTTGGTTACTAAACAGCCCTGAGATTCACTGCAAGATAACGTGGGAATTTACAAGACACTCCCCCCCCAATACCTTCATATAGACTTATCAGGGTACACTAACATTATTTTATCTGTAGTTTTAAAATTGTAGTGTTTGTATTTAGTATTATTACCAATCAGACATTAGCTCCCTGGGATCCCAGTTCAAACAAATTGTAAGTACTAGGGTTAAGAATATATACATTTGTATGTTATGTTAGAATGTTATTTCATTTCACACCTCATATCCACACTCTGGGTGAGCTCCTGAAGGAAGAGGGAACTGAACCAAGGATTTGGCAGTCTCCTGTGGTTCAAATTTCAAAGAAATCTTTTTTGACAAATTATGCAGGAATGTTCAACAGTTTTAAAAAAAAACTGTAACCTGTGCAGCATACATGCATTAAAAACAGCCAGCTGTAAACAGAGAAAACTGAGGTGACCATTCCTAGTCTTACCTCTGTGAGTGAAGGATTGCTGAGGACCCTGCTCCATGACAGCCATCTCCTGCCTGTGATTACTGTTACTACTTTGTTGCTGTGGTGGTATATTGTTATATATTCTCTTGTAGTGGTTGTACACAGCCACAGACAAAACCTTCTTGGCATGTTCTTGTCCTACAACATGCTTGTTCAGGTACTCGAAGATCTGCAAGTAATAACAATTCTAAGTCCAGGTACATAATGAATAAGACGGCACTGGAAAATGCCAAACATCAACAGACAGCACTGTTTGAAAATAAAATGCTTAGACAAATATTCAGACCAGAGAGACGAAGAAACAGGCAAATACAAAAAATTACATAATGAATTTCACAATTTGTATGCTTCACCCAACACACAAGTAACAAAATCAAGCAGGGTGACAAGGATGGGTATGTTGCGCACGTGGCAGAACTAAGGGTATAAAAAAAAAACTTCATTCAAAAATCTGAAAGGAAGGTATCACTTGGAATGAAGAATGCTGATAGGAGAAGAATATCTCAACGAGTCACATGTAGGTTAGGAAGGAGTGAACTGAGTTAAACTGCTTTGATGGTTGGTCCACTGATGGGCCTCTTGTCAACACAGTAATAAGTTCCATGAAAGAAGGGGAACTTCTTGAGAGGCTAAGTGAACTTCTCAAGAACTTCACTCCACAGATTTAGTTAAATTACTATATCAAAACACTCGAAAAGTACAATTAAAATTACCTAATCTTGATACAGTATGTACTGTGCAATTTGTAGGTCTTATTATATTTGTCCAACAAATGCACAATATATTTTTTAACAATTATCTGTTAAGAAATATCTTGTGCATTTGTTGGACAAATAGAATAAAACTACCTAAATTTGCCACAGTGTAATTTGTATTTAAGCAAACAATATGTAAATTACAACTTTTGAAATTAAGTACCACAAAAAGCTGCACGGAGTACCACAACATTCCTCTAAAAGTGGCAGTACCGTATGGTCCAGTACAAAGCAGCTGAGAATAAACAGCAAACGTTCTTGTTATTACCCCAACTTCTACACACTAAAATTCATTTACAGGGCACACTCAAAGTCAGAACCACCACAACAGACTCAAAACACACTTGCAGCAATGGATACTTAATGTTAGGCCATACTGTGTACAGTGCACAACTATTAACAACTAGAAAACCAACAAGAGCACCAGTTTTTCTTAGTGCAGATGTTTCAAAATCATTGGAGGACTGTAACTATGTACCAGAACTTCAACCAATGCAATTAATGTACCAGTGGAAAAACATAATTAAAAAATATTCACTGATTTTATAATATACCTTTTTGGGAGGTGGTGGGGGTTTTCTAAAAAATCCACTTTTCTGGTCATCACGACCTTCCTTTAAACTTCTTTTGGTATCCACCTCTGATAGAACAACGAAGAAATGATGGCACTTTTCACACTTCACGAATCGCGTAGAAGCTACAAACATACAAAACCAATTTGCTGAGTTTAATTTGAGTTAAAGAAGTCGAGACAGTAACACAGAAAATTAATCAGTGATAGACACCTAACATAAGAGACTGCAGCAATGCAATAAAAGTATCTTAACACTCTCCTGTAAATCACTAATATATTCTGTATGATCTAAGGTTCTCAAAGTGATGAATGGTGCTGTAATTTTCAGGGTGGAAGATGGAGAAACCAGGTTTCTCCAAGACATTGGTACCTATTTAGCAAACTACCCTGACTGAAGTTTTTCCGTGCTTTTTCCTCAGTTGTAAGACAAATGCCAGGCTATAACTCGCAAAGATGGGGCACGGCCCACATTCTTCCCATTAGGAGATAATTTTTATGCAATTAGTTCATTGTTAATCTTCGTTTGACTACTCTGGGTTTGAATCCCAGAAAGCCTTCCAACCAAAGTTGTTAACTGTGTTGTTCTATGTACTGTGTGTGTGTGTGTGTGTGTGTGTGTGTGTAAATGTGTACTGTACTACTGCCACTAGGTGTCAACTCAATTGCAGTTAACAAATATATCAATAATTATCAACTACACTGTCGATCCCAGAGGCAGTAATTTCCAATTTTACATTTGTTTTCATCATACAGCCCAATTCTTATTTTAAAAGAACTCAGATGCTCAGTCAGTGAAGTAGCCATAAGAAAGAGAGTGGAGATCAAATCGTGAGAAAAGCATAGACTTAACTTTTCATCACAACGTCCAGACTGGCAGTGTCCAAAATCAGCTTCCTATCTGATAGATACCCAGAATAAACCCACCCTAGCATTAAACTTACAATTTATGACTAGATTTAGAATGCTCTACTTCTATATCCCTTGACCATCTTCAAAGTGTAGAGAATAGACACAGGAGCACTTTACCTTTATGTAAACAAGATAGAAATATAGGTATAATGTAACACTGAGTTGCATTCGTGCATCCACTGTTGCAGTGGAAAAGGAATAAGTATTACATATTCTGAGTGTGGTATCCAGCATGCAATGCACATGCGCCATATTGTCATCTGCCTCCTGTACAGCTCTAAATATTTTTGTACATTATTTCATAAATGGCACAATTTTCAAAAAGGTTACTAAACACAAAATGTGTGTTTTGATCTTCCCTACAACCTTAGTCTGAAAAATTTCTTATTCTAAGAAGAATCCAGCAAGATATTATCATAAACAAACTTATGTCTTCACGTAAGGTACCCATTATTCTGGTCAGATTTTAACGAAACTTGAATTTTCTAAATAGATTTTCGAAAAATACTAAAATATCAAATTTCATGAAAATCTGTCAAGTGGAAACCAAGTTGTTCCACGCAAACGGGATGGATGGATAGAATGACAGACAGACATGACAAAGCTAACAGTTGCTTTCCACAATTTTACAGATGTACCCAAAATCTAGTTCCGTAAATAAGCATGTGGAACTTATATATGTGTGTCTGATTAAAACCATGCTTAATGATGCATGAAGGAGTGAAAGTACAGCTCAAGAAATCATAACCTCAGAATCGAACAGAGATGCATAGTCTGATTCATGATCTGGCAGCTTTATTCAAGGGAAAGGAACCCACGGTTTCGAACCACTGGGTAAGATGACAAGTGAGATCCACGGCTGGTCTGGATGTAATGGCAAAGAGATAAATTGTTGCTCCCATTGGAAACTGAACCTTTATCATCCAGCCCATGGCTAGTCACTTCAGTAACCAAAGCAAAACAGTTCATACAAATTAATTCTGTGCTAAAATCTGACCTATCACATGATGGGATTGATTCTAATCCACCCATTTTTCTCCATGTGTTTCTTGATGTCTATGATATCTCAGTCGAAGGGCATGATAAATTTTTTTTTGAATCTAGGAGCGAGCTCAAAATCTTCATAGCCAGCTCTTTTCCCTGCTTGGTACTGTTGTTGTAATGACTCCAGAACTTATTCCTTCTGCCAGTGCTGCTACCGATATTGTGTGTGGGTGTGTATGTGTCTAATAAATTACCACATTTTCACACCAACTGAGGACATTTTTCCATAATGATACAACTTCTGAGAACTTTTTCTAACAAAAAATATCCTGAATAGCATATATAAAGTCAGTACCTCTGCAAAGCATATGAACATGCTCTGGAATACAAGCACTGCAACGGAAAAAATCACCACAGACACTTAGACAAGTGTCCCACAGATGTACATGCTGACACAACCAATCTTACGAGTTCGTAAGGATGCTGCTTAAACCAGTGAACCCAAAGCCTCTCACATGTCATTGTCCAATGTGAACACAGAACTTTGAGGGGTTTCTTTAACAGTGAAGGATGTTAAAAATCACATAACAGTATGTCTGGGCTGGAAGCAGGATGTCTAAGCATCTCCCATCCCATTGCATTCAGCTGGTATTAATCTCTGTGGGTAAACTCACTGAAGGTATTATCCTTATGACAACAATGCCTATTCTCATGTGGCTAAGAGTTCATACCAACGGCATGGATAGTGCTCAAACAGCGTCACTCAGCATGGGCTTACTGCCATGCAGTTTTCACAAGTTCAGACTACTAAAGCAAGCTCTAAAATTCACAATGGATGACAATGTACACAAATGTGCACGACAGTGTTTTAGGCAGATTCTGGCTTGTGCCTCAATGGGACTACTGTCTGAATATGTCTGTGATAATTTTTTCTAACTACTGCAATACCATCACCTGTAAGCACTCCCGTACATGTTTCTGTTGTACATGCTTCATACAATCAAAAAGCAAAACTACAAATCCTTAGCAACATGTTGAAATAATGGTGTCACATTAAATTTTCTTATCCATCATTAAAGCACAAACAAAACTAACCTGAAATATATGTCATACGTCACTAATGGTACCTGCCTTAGCCACTATCACAATCACTGTGAAGCCCATCATCCTGCATGCCAAAACCTTCAAACCATGAAAAATCAAACCATAAAAGTATGGTACTGATTTAAATCTAAACTAAATATTTATCAAAAAATGGACAAGTTGACATATTTATAAACACATCTCATTCAAACACCCACCTAAATGCATCTTCCTCTTTTGCAACAACTTCCAAATCCAGGCAATTCAAGCACCATACACCAGCATCACAAATATAAACAGTATCACTCAGCACTTCACATACATTAATACACTAGCAACTTGCCAGATAAAACACAAAAAAAAAAAGCACATACACTAGCTAACATGTCGATAAAGTACGAGACCAGCATCCAGTTCAGTGAAGCACAATTGGTACTGTATTGTAAGTACAAGTCATATCATTATGGAAGTATTACACAAAATAATATTCTGACATAAAACAATGCTTGTTTCCACTATTGCTTGATCACCCTTTTGTGGCCATGAATGTTCCTTGTATTTCTGAGCTTAAAACAAAACCATTGATGTGCATCCTTTGAAAAAGCACATACCATATGATTTTGATAAGACTATTTGTGATGGCAATAAGCAAGATGTCCAGTAACAAAATTCTTGTTTAACTGCAATTTTAACACAAGAAACAACATTAATTTACAGTATATGCTTCCAAAATTCTAGCTGCAACAGCAAATTATCTAGGTACAACAAGAGCAATCTGGTGTTTGGCATTTGTCAAGCCCTGTTCAACTGTGAACGCTTTCCAAAAGGCTTAACACTTGTTACCATTATTTCAATAATGCTTAATTACTAACATACAATTATCAAAAATAATACAGAAACCCTCAAATAAAAATTGCTGTTAAAATGCCATCTATGAAATAAAGTAATACACAAAACTTTCACATTTTACAACAAGAAAATAGGGACTAGCATTATATATCAGAACCTTATATAATAATCATAATAATCATCAATGACAACACTGCAGGTGAGTAAAATGGGTGACAGGAAGACATGATTCCATATCTTCTGATTATTTCATACTGATATAAAAACTCAAAGAGCCAGCCAACAGACCTATTCGCTGCTGAGATGATTACACTGGTTTCTTGGTGACAGTTCTATGCAATGTAAACATAACACTGTTACACACATTAGGTATTAGGTGCTTAAAATTGTACTTACTTTACCAATTCAGAAGTTTTTATAATATTAATAGTTGATATGGTCATTTGCCAAAGCACAGGGAATTTTTCCTCCATTTCATTGAAAACAACTGTGGGAATCACAAATGTATTTTTCATAAGAATTCATTGTGTGAAATTTACAGAGTAGGAAATAAAACAAAATTGTGAACTTGAATATGACATCACAATGTGCTATAGGGGCCAACAAAACAAGTTCTATCATTATCAAGGTTACATCTATTATAATTATAAACTATAAACTTCCTGTGTCATAATTTCCCTCTCATCTTCATTCTTGTTTAAAAATGAAAAAAAATCGTTACAACTATCTTTGCTTCATAATAGGGGACATTCATATGATGTACTCACACACAAATGTTTCTACATGTGTACATGGGTCTCCACATTTGGGGCAAGTGAGATGATTTCCACCATCTTTGCCTGTTCCTTTGGCAGAAGTTCCTTTCTTCCCACTTCCTTCAACTTTGACACCACCACCTGAATCATCCGCAGGAGGATTTGTTGCTGCCTTAAGCAAAGATGATGATGTCACCAAGCCACGATGAACAACTGGGGCTAAGCCAATACGGAACAAATAGCACAGCATCCCTGAAACATTTACACAATTTAAAATGTATTTTAGTTACAATACATGCAAAATACACAACAGGCTTGATCAGAACACTACAGTACTAGTTTACAGAAATGTAGTTGGGGAAAAGAGCCAAAGAGGCAATTTATTTCCTCCAAAGCAGCTCCCACCCCTAATACACACAGTGATTCCTGTGTTCTTTCTATGCCATGAAGAACACCTGCACTTTGTTTTGGGTGTGTTTAAGTCTGGGAATTATAAAATCACAAATCAAGAAACTTACCATGGTGAATGCTGGAGCTTCGCACACTGATAAACTTCCCAGCAGAAACAAAACCATACCTCACACTGCCCATGGTTAATTACTATGTATCAAGTAATTTGACTGGTCTTCCTGAAAAGCAAAATTACTTTTATTACACAAGAAATAATTTACTTCAGAATATATCATTTGGAACATCCAGATTTATATAGCATAAAGTTTCATTTGCTTAACCCTGATCAATTCAATGTGATCTCACAACAATGTATCATTATTCTTTGCTCTTAATATCACAATGACCCTGGTTTTTATTCATTGCACATATACAAATTTCAAGCCTCAGCATATGACAGGTACCACACTATGCAGTCACAAATTATAGCTACCATATCACAATGTACTTCCAATCCAAACTACAGATCATGTGCCAGTTGGGTCTAACTTGAAGTTCATAAAAAAACAGTATGTAAAATAAAATCAATGATAAGGTTTTAAATTCTAATACCCATTTTATAATAAACAAGAGCATCAACAGAGACGTTTCATTTGAAAATTACCACTATTATAGCAAGTTTGTATAGCAGTAAGGTGTGCAGTGAGACACAACACAATAAAACAACCACATCTGAAATATTCACAGCATTGTTGATTAAGACTATAGTCTTCTGGGATACACCATTTTAATCGGTAATTTGTTGACATTTTTGAGGAGCATCTTGCCTGCATCTTTTAGAATAGTTGAAGATGAATAAATTATTGGGAAAAATGGTTACATTATGCAGAGAAGAGATGGTTAGGTGTTAGTTATATGAAGCCAAATGGGCGAAGGCATTTTTGGATGGATGAAATCATGTGTAGAACTAATTACAAACTAGGTTGAAGAAATCCAATGAGATGCAACAGTGTGCAGATATTTATTTACTGCTAAATTACTCTACATGTTTCGGGCATACATCGCGCCCATCATTGGGAGTACATAAAACTTTAGTTGCAGCCTCTGGTACATATCATACTATCTGGGGAGCACGCTTCCCCAAATGTGACCAAATAAGGACTTATGTGGTCACGTTTGAGGAAGCTTGCTCCCCACATAGTATGATATGTACCAGAGGCTGCAACTAAAGTTTTATGTACTCCCAATGATAGGCGCGATGGACGCCCAAAACATGTAGAGTAATTTAGCAGTAAATAAATATCTGCATACCGTTGCATCTCGTTGGATTTCTTCAACCCAGAATTACGATGCACGTAACCACGAATATAAAAAAAATTAATTACAAACTGACAAACTGTCATTAACTAGCTCTCCTTTCCCTTTTGTGTCTTCATTTGCTCCATCTCACAGCTATATTCTGCTTCCCTTGCCTTTTGAAGCCTACACTCATGACTCCAACTATCCTACAACACCTCCTTGCCCATTGGCTCACCACAACTATAATCTATCCCATTCTGTCCCTATATAACACAGCCAATTCTACAAACAACTTCTTCTTCTATTACGTTGAAAATGAAGGCAGCAAGCTCCTCCAAAATGTCAGTAAACAATTACCAATCAAATCTCAGAAGATTTTAATGATCACAATAAAATAAATTATGAAAAGTATGCAGTGTACAATTCTGGTGAATTCACTCTCTTCTGTTCAACCATCTCAAAAACCGTTAACACTTGCCAGAATAAAGTACTGGACTTAAGCTAGTGCATTACATGCAAGATGTACTACAGAAGTAAGCATAAACACATGTATGTGTTTATATGATGTGTACATTACTGTCAGACAAAACTGACAAATTCAGGTTAAACTACTGAACAACTAATTTCATGAAAATCTATTTAGCAATCTCTGCCTCATTATCTTTTTTTTTTTTTTTGTTTCTTCCTCAATGGCCCATATTATTCCCACACAACAGAATACAACAGAATGGTACATTTCACAAATCCTTCATGGAAATGTGAGGATACAGAAGTGGCTATTGTCTAAAACTTGTTTCAAGTAAAAAGAATACACAAATACCTATTTACAGTCAAAGCAAAGAATTATTACATCAAGGAACCATCTCGCCATTCCCACATACATGATTTACAGTAACTCAGAATCCAAAACGTAGGTAAATTCTTATACAGAATAGGATGATTCAGATATCTTTTCAATGGACATAACATACTACACAGCACGTACTGCCTATACCGTATTCTCCAACATAATGTAACAAACATCACGTGTGTACAGAGGTAGGTTAAGTGGCATACAAATCAGCATGCAAGCGCTGATGCTATCACCATTTCCCCAAACACTAACATACAACATTTGGCAGAACTTGATGTTTACAGCCATACCAAACCTACATGCATGTAAACACTGCCAACTGCCAAACGTTGCTCATACAGTACGGACATATATTAGAATCTACTGCAATACTGCCAAAAAGTCATGAACAGCTGGTCCGTCAAATCAAGCCTGATAATTTTGGTGCAACGGCCTTGAATGATCATCTTCTTTAGAATGACAAATTATTACACATACAAAATGGACAGTCACTTACCAGAAATTAATTTAAAAAAATCACTGCCGATATGACTATTAATACATAAATACAGACGGTAAAGACCTTACGTAGGGTTGTAAGTCTGGACATAAATACATTACGTCACAAAAAATACAACGAAGCTAATTCTGTACGTACACAAACTTTGCTGATTTATTTCATGTATCATTTATTCAACAATTTATCACTAAATGTCCGCAATTTCACACTGACTTCGTACGAGCTTCTACGCAAAACCAAAAGACAGATCAGACCACTTCTCATTTCACCTCACGACTTCAACTTCTGCTAGAGGTCACCATGCAGCGACACATCGTACGACATCTCTCACAGAACCAAGTGCTGCCAACACTCAAAATCCAAGACCTACTTTTTAACCCTGTTGTCATTACGTCACTTGTTATTTATGGTTTCAATACCAGCACGGTCAAGGTCTTGAACTTGCAGTGCTGTTTGCCACTCAGGTTGCCATCACCTCGGTGTTCAATTAGAATTTTCGAAATGTTGGAAACATTAGGGTCGTGACGAAAGAAGTTCACTGCAATGGGGTCCGGTATTCAATTTGTTTAAAAACCTGGACACTTAATAACATTTAGGTGGGGCGGGCCGGGCGATTAAAAACATTTTTAACCCGTCACTCAATGAATAAGCAGAGCAACTGACCAATATTACTACAAAGAGATAACTCAGATAAAAGACATGACAAACATAAAAAATGAAACAGCAGCAGCAGCAGCAAAACAACAACAACAGGAATGCTACTCAAGGTCTGATAATCTGTTCACCTGCTTCTTTATTTATTTATTTCACATCTGCATTCCTCATCTTTCGCAGTCTCACTCCGACCTCCACGAACAATATTCCACACATTTTCCTTTCCTTCTCCTATTCCTCCTGTTCGCGGCTGCTTAATGGATGTTATACAACGACGTTTCCTTCCACCGTGGGGAAGTCAAAATATTCGTACGCATTGACAAAAGTGTCATATTTTTACTACTTGGAAAAAACCCGGAATGATGGGCATCCCGAGCCGAACTCTGGGGGGCACCAGGACAGAGATTTTTAAAACACATTAAATCGGGACTTGTGTAATTCCTAATTGCTGTTAACATTAGGTTTTAGCAATCATATTTAAAGAAGGTGCTGGAAATGGTTTCCTTCCGCTCACAGACAAGCATCATACTCAAGGAACATGTTCGTTTCACGTCGAATTTATACTGGTGAGATTTAATGCTTCCTTTACTTCTTTCATCCACTTTTCCCTCTCTTTTTGTACATTGCCTTCATTGTAAGGATTAATACTATAGTGTTTATCCTTTTGCATGCCCCCCCCCCCCCCCCCCCCCCCCGGCGGGGGGGAAAATCCTTTTCTTTTATTTTTTTTCCCACCACCCTTCTTCTCCTACCCACAAACATTTTTCTCCTGCCCCCC
>Ga0123354_10001631_pt1 | contig 27855 bp, 16 predicted proteins | sample TergutLab28metaG_2_FD_97872 | JGI IMG/M metagenome (GOLD analysis project Ga0123354, IMG submission 97872) | Labiotermes labralis P4 segment gut microbial communities from Petit-Saut dam, French Guiana - Lab288 P4 | ecosystem: Host-associated > Arthropoda: Insects > Digestive system > Gut ... | reverse complement strand
TACCTACGCTTAACCGACCAATACATACCAAACAACTCGCACAAACCAGTCCCGATCAGGCCACGTTGAAGGGAAGTAGCTGTACCAGTATGTGAGTACTTTATTAACTAACTCCATCCATTGCATCTTCCTATTATGCTTTTAACTATTCATTTTTATTATCCAAAGAGTTTTTAACTTATAAACCTCTACGATATAAAAACCTAGAGTTTTGTAAATACGTCAATGTACCACCACACATTGCTATCAGAAGTTAACAAGTCAACAACACACACTGTTAGTTCATTCCAGTTAATCCTTGTATTTAACAGTATTACCTGTACCAGAGGTTGCGGTTACAGTTTTTAGTACTCCTGATGATGGGTGCTGTGACACCTGAAACATGTAGAGTGACCTTGCAGTAAATAAATATCTGCATACTGTTGCATCTGGTTGGATTTTTATTAACAGTGTATCTGTAGTCTTGGTTTTGTGGACAGTAAAACCATGCAGACTTTCCTTCTTGCTATCAAAAATTCAAGCAGCACACAACAGAAACTTGCATGCTGTATGCAATACAACATTTAGACCATTTGAGTCACATTCTGACTGCAAATAGTGATCTTACCCACATAACTGTGCAACACAATACAAAATTATCCAAAGGATAAAACCAATTTTCTTGTACCTAGGGATGCCAGTCTTCTCTCAAGAATCTGTAACTGAGTTTCTATCATTTCTTTAGGACATGTCATCAGGGAGTGAAAGCATTTCTTCAGTGCTTGATGCATTGTTGCTTCTTCAGTCATTAGCAGCTCATTAACTGCTTCCTCTCCAATGACTGTTCTCAATTCTGGCACCACTGGAACAGAACAACATCTTTTCATATCCTGGGTGCAACTTTTGTTCAAAAAGATTGTATCTCACTGACTGCTTTACCTTCCAAAAAATATTTTATTTCTGCAATAAGTCTGAAGCCACACAAAGCTTCAAAACAAGTCAGTGCAATGGCAAGTTCTGGCTTGTGGTTTGGATCCTTGTAAATATCTGGATGTTCATGGTGTAGTTGCTCAGCGAGTGTCTGATAACAAAATTTGATGATTTCATGAGATGACATGGTAATAAAACCAACATATTTTTAATATAAAGAACTCTCAGAATACAGTGAAGTCTAAATATTTTTCAGTTACATCAGCATGACACGACTCGTGGATATGCACAGTAAATGCTGTGAATAGCAGTTTCACTCTCCAGATGGTTTAAAACAGAACGTATATTCTAAGTAACTGCAAGCCCAAACATTACACAAAAGTGTATGAAAACGGATTCCCATGGCATTATTCAGATCATGGTGTTATGGAATGTGAGACTCTGAAATTGGTAGATAGTTGCTAGCATTTCAGGAAAACCTGGTGCTTCTATCTTCTAAGACAGAGACAGGTGGATGAAGGTATCAGGTTCCTCCTACACTGACATCTATGTATCAGACTATGAGGTTTCATGTCCAAGAAAACTGCAGCCTAAATTATACAAAATGTCTTATAAAAGGGTTGTGATTTTCAAACAAAGTATGAACTGTTTTACAGCATTCATTTTCAATTCTTTACCATCAAAGCTCTTCAAGCTCTTTAACCCACCCACCCCCTTGTGCTACAGATACCACAGTCCTTTTATCTGCAAGTAAGGCAGCAGACCACTGACCTCCAAATATTGATCAGAAAGTGGAGTTATACCTACATGTTGAAGCCATCTGACACTTGGCCCTTCTGTAGAGGAACTGAGTACTGAAAAGATAAAAATATCTATGCCCCCTATTTTAATTAAGATTTTTATGGGAAAAGGAACCAGTGTTTGGAACGTGCTGCACATGAGATGCAATTGCAGTGCACTGTAGGGTAACCCTCTTAAGTATAAAACACATCTAAATAATATTTCAAACACACTGCATCTTCATTACAGAGTGTGAGAATTGTACGAAAACACATACGCATGGCATGGGCATACAACTTAAAGGCTTTAAAAGTTAAAAAAGCAGGTGGTGTGCTTTGACGGTGCAATTGAAGTTTCTTTTACTGATAATGCTGACATACTTCGCTGTGACATGATGAAAAATACCTTGTCTGGGTGAGCCTGAATTGATAAAGCTTGATTGACAGACAGCACTTTGAACAGAAATGGAAGCTGCAATCCAAATTTTTCTTTGGCTTTGGCGCCAAGACTTTCAGGATGGGCATGAATCCAGTCAACAAGTTGCTGGTTGGAACTTTTCAGAACTGAAGGTCCATTTGGATGTGTTCCCATCCACAGTTCTGCATAAGGCACGGCATCATCAATCACAAAGTCTGGATTTCCACTGCTGTTGAGCAAAGCCACTTCACTGCTCTGTCCATATTTGCCCCAGGCATACTGCTGCATAGTGCATTTGAGTTCCATGATATGTGCACATGAAAGACCTGGCAGCAAGTGACATGAACTAAGAAACAAACTAGAATTGATGTTGGAAAAACATGGCATCCCCATTATACACCCATTTCATAACTGTTCAAGCACTGCACAAAAATATTTTTAAAAATGCATGCTGAACAAATATAAAAATCATAAAAAAAACTCCACATTAGTATTTTATGCTGTAAAATGTGTATTGTTGGTTCCTTCCATTAAATTGGATGAATGGCAAAACAAAACGTGGAATTTCTCACTTCGAAGTGGTGAAAGGAAAGGTAATTTAAAACTGCATGCTGAACAAAGATAAAAATAGTATAGATAAAAATAGTATAAGTATTACATTACTATTTAAAGGTGTAAAATACGTATTATTGGTTCCTTCAATTAAATTGGATGAATGACGAAACAGAATCTGGTATTTCTCACTCAATGGGGAGAAAGGAAAGGAATCCGGTAAAAAGTACACTAGAATTAAAATACGTCAAAACTTGATGGAACATGACATAATGAGTGGTGGCTTTCGTTCTATGTTCGCGACACTATGTAAGATCAATATTCAGAAGGAACGGAGTTCACACCCGGTGGCACGCTATCCTAACTGAGGAATGACAGAACAGAAGTGACTGAATTGATTTACTTCAAGACAAACTACTACCACAGAAATGAAAACGCTCTACACGAGACCCACCTTACCAAAAACAGCACTCTGTTACCCGTAAGGTTTCACCTAAGCAGGAGGCGTTAATGACACCACGTAATTACTCCCCTTGCCACGTCTCAATCTATCGCGTTCGCAAGCACACAATTGACGCTATAGCAACGCCGGGAACAGTTACGGAGATGAAATATTGCCGTGCGGCATTTAGAACCCTGGTCTCAAGATAACAGGCAGCGAAGACTGCATTATATCAGTGACTATATCCGACGTAGCGTAGGCAGGGAGGTGAGACGTAAGGGAAATGACGCAATAGCAGACGACACGTACCTAACGTAGGAGATGATGGGAGGGTGCGAACCACAGTCGTATGATCACATGGCGGAGGCACAGGAACGCGGCACATCACACAGGGTCAAGTCGATGTTAGCGACGAGGTGAAAGAATTGCAGAAACGTTGGAACCGATTTTTTCCGAGCAACCCTTCATGAGATTACTCTGCTGGAACCAGGAGCCGTGCTTTATGGACCTCGACTCCGGAGCAACCTTCTTTCGAAATTGCCACCTAAATCTTTCAGGAATACTAGTTTCTGCAGACCACGTAATGTCTCGACCACAGGTGTAGCACTGCACCTTACTTCGAATCAGGCCCACGTACTTAAGAAACTGCATAGCGAAGCCATGATCGCAGAAAAGGTACGCGAGAAAATCCATGTTCCAGCAGCATCCGACGTCCATACGAAGACCTCGGAACGCACGGCATCTCCTGCAGGCATTTCTCGTAATCGTAAACGATTTCACGGAGTTTTTGCACCATTTTCCCTTGAAAGGAGAGGAAGGCAACCGCACACAACGAATTGCAATTATAGGAATAGCTTAAAACCTAACCTAACCTTTGTCCGTCTCGAAAAGAGATACTACGCCACGACCGCAGCGACACACGTGTTGGGCAGCGGCTTCTAGAGTCCGGGATTCTAAACCGTATCGGACTACGAGTGAACTACAGACCCCACAATTTCCACACCCATTTTTCCTCACACAATGAGTAGGAACCGTTTTGAATCCATTTGGCAGGCCTGGCATTTTAGTGATAACAGGCAGCAAACACAGGATTCAGGGCGGCTATTCAAAATTTGTCCAGTGTATGAATATTTTATACAGAAATTTAGGTCAGTATACAGCCCATAACAAGAGCTGTCACATAATGGGGTCACCTGAAATTTAGGACATACAATCCAGGGAAAATAACAAAATATGTAGTGCTGGTGAGAATGGTGTGTGAGGCAACATGGAGATATACTCAGCTGAGGGAAAGATGTTGGTGGACACAATGTTATCACTTTTAGACAGAAACTTAGGCCAAAATTATCACATCTATCAAGACAATTTTTATAACTGTGAGATTAGCTCAAACATTACTAGACAGAAACGTGAGAGACTGCAGCACTATGAGGGCTAACAGGGGCATTCCACGTAACCTAGAAGAGGAAGGCAAGTGCTTGAAAAAAGGGCAGTCAGCATTCTGGAGAAAAGGTGACATAATGGTGAAAATGTGGAAGGACAAAAGACTTGTGTGAGTGATAAGTACAATCCATGAGGCAACAATTGTAAACACAGGGCAGAAAGACAGGAAAACAAACATGGAAATAAAGAAACCTTATGCTGTTGCCCAGTACAATAAATTCATGAAGGGCTTTGATAGGGCAGACCAGTACCTCAGTTATTACTCAGTTCTGAGGAAAACTGTAAAATGGTAAAAAAAAGTGGTACTGTATCTGCTAAACTGTGCTCTCTTCAACACATTTTTTGTGTACAGGACACTAAATATAAACAAAAAAGTAAAATACAACTTCCTGCACTAGGTAGGAAGGTCCTGGACATCAGAAGTCCAGAATCAAAGTGAGTCCAATTGTGATGACCTCCAATTTCCAGAGAAGCAAACTACACCAAGGGGGCCTAAACAGAACCCACCAGGCAGACTCTCCGGTGATTTCAGAATACACAAACTTGAAAAAATTGTTGGTGGAGGGGAGGGAAAGAAGAAGTATCCTGCAAGACAGTGTATTGTGTGTGCTGCACATAAGAAGTGAAGTGAAACTAGATACATGAGTAAATTCTGTGTTGTTCCACTTCACAAAGGGTCTTGTTTTGAGAAATGCCATTCAGTGATGAACTACTAGACTATCCACATGCAGCTTCTGCAGTCAGGAGCGTAATCTACATTGTCAAACCATAAGTAAGAATGTGTTATGGGGTTGATCATTCAAAGCATTTAAAATGTCCGGGAACTGAGGGTATTTAATTGAAAGACCATCTGATTGGCAAGATGTTAAACAAATTAAAATTCTAGATCCTGCTTATGACCCTTAATTTCTTCAAATCCTTCCAACAAATAGCAAATATTATATACCAGTAACTACAAAAACTACAGACCTGTTTTAAGTCTCTGTGCAAGACAAAACAAAATCCCTTTAACTTTCGACCCCATATATATGTATGTATGTATGTATATATATATATACATATATATACACACATATATATATATATACACACACATACACACCACTTGCATTTTTACCTCTACTCCACCTCTGGGCCTTCACGACCTGTTCTAGGGTGAACTTTACCTTTTAAAAAAACTAAAGCCCAAAACCTAATATTCCCAAATTCAAATCAAGGTGTTCATTGTTCTTACACGGTACTTAATATGCAACCACACACTGCAGTTTCTGAAAACACCTTTGAACCATGAAGTTAGAATTTCAATCACACAAAAGCAAATTGTGTTAACAATTAAGTGACACTTCTACGTGCAACAAAAATTACATGTAGGTACTGGACAACTTGCATAAATTTCTAAACACAGCATCATATATAATATTCTTTTATTTAATCTTATTTGTGACGACTAAAAAGAATTACATTATCAGTGTAATACAAATATAAGGATTTAAAAAATAATGCTAAAATTAACAACTGTATTTCTCAGCATTCAATACGGACCCCTGTTTAGGCAGGAGGAATAAAAAAATATTTTTTACACAATGAGTCCCTTTCTTGCCTTCACTGGCAAACAAAATTTATTATCTGCTACTAAATTATAATAAAATTATATAAGCATTTATTAAAAAAATAAATAATACTGCTTTATGCAATAAACAAAAAAATTAAATAAAGGTACGTACATTCCATTTTCACCATCAGATCCCTGTACAGATGATGCACTGTGACTTTCAGGACCATTTTGAAGGAAAGTGAAGGTGGTAAAACCAAACAAGTAACTCATAATTTTTGAGTTAATACTCATGGGAATGCAACCATCATGTACAATGGGGGATACCATATGGTTATCTGTTATCACAACTTAAAAATCACATACAGTGTTTCTGTACTTCGAATTTTCTTGGGCCCTCTACCATATTTGCCCATATATAGATGACTCCACCTTCACCAATTCCATTTTCAGGAAACTATCTATACAAAAACTGTCTTAAGTTTGTATGCAATTATAAAGCAACCCACAAATCCATAGAAAGATAAATTAGGAAAAAATGCTCATCTTGTATCTGGGTAAATATGGTATCTAGAAGTCAACATGGATGGATAATCAACAACAGAATTCTATACAAACAATGCAACACACTTCAAGAAGTAATTACAACAACTTAACTGCTCTATAATTAGTTGACCTGCAATTCTCTATCCCATTTTCCATAGCAATGTTGAGTTATATATGGCTCAAGAAGTTTGTGATGTGGTAGAACTGGATCGTGCTGGTTCTACGGACAAGACTTGAAAAATATATCATCATCTAGGCACTAAAATCACTTGCGTGTAATAAAAATCCACTTACTGGTGAAAAATTTTCATGCTGATGTACTATTTGGGACGATAAACTGAAAGCAATACTTGGATACGTACAAATGTGAAATTCAATACTGCAGTGAAAAAACTAAGCAATCGTGTTCTTGGGTGCAGCCATGTTCATTTTGCCACACCACCAGCTGCTGACATCATCTTTTTGAATTCTGAATTTGGATTAGACATGAGGTTGGCAGGAGTGTCCAATTCTAATACCTGAAACATGAAAAAAGTAATGTACCAGAATTTGCCTTCAGTTATGCAAAAACACAAAAATGTCAGGGAAGTCACTCTCTGGAGGGAACATTCAACCCCACAAATAAACATGACACCTAACCCTTTAACTGTGATACTCAGTAAGCGAGACTTTGAATGGAATTTTGACCAGGCAGAACTGTTGCTAAAGGATTCAACATAACTGGAGGGTTGAACATTAATGGATTCTAATAATGGTGTATTTTAATAGACATGATGGTGGACAGTGTTCAAAACACCAGTCACATCTGCTTAAGGTGATGGGGTCTTAACAAAGAGGTCACGTTATGTACCGTCTGTCACCTGCCTGGAACTTTGCACTGCAGATTAAGATCATAATCTTCAGAAAAATGACACTGCATAATCAGGCAGACTTGTACAGCTGATTCCATCTTTGGGGCAAAAGAGAAGTTCCTCTGAAATGCTGGTTTCCATCTACCAGACTTAAATGATGGCACATTCCCAGAGATTCATTGCTGTGGGGAACTACAGATGTCACATGTTGCAGGGACCTTCCAAACGAAAATGCAGACATTTGCTGCTAAAGTAAAAACATGTCCTAAACACCGTACACACCACGTATAATACAGAACCCAGATCTGTTGCTCTGTTTCCCCTACATTTCCCCATCTCCCTACCTGCAGAGCTGAGTTCCAAAGTGAAAAAAATCATACCTGGCCCTTCTTCATGACTAGAATTTTGTCACATGTAGTAACAGATGACAGTCTGTGTGCAATTGTTAAAATTGTGCAATGCTTGAATTCCTTTTGGACTGTACTCTGAACAGCTACTTCTGTTTCGGGATCAACAGATGCTGTCGCTTCATCCAAAATAAGAATCTGTAAGACACAGTAACATCAGCAGATAGAGAAAAATAGGGAGTTATGCTGTGAGCAGTAAAAAAAATTCACACTACAGACAGCACAAAATTTATTTCCCTGCAGTCCAATTTATAATCCAAACTGCCTCAAACTTGGAAATGTTGTCTGGAATAAGACATGTAATAGGAACCAGTGGTGGGGTTATTTTGAGTATGTTTGAATCTTTGGGCTCTGTGACAATCAGGGAATTTCTTGACCAGCTCAAAAAGGACTCAACTCTTATAGAGTTAGTTACGATGCTGATTTTAACAACATTAATATCTAACCTTGCTGTTCCTAAGCAATGCTCTTGCCAGACACAGCAGTTGGCGCTCCCCAACGGATAAGTTTTCTCCTCCCTGACCAACATCAGCCAGGAGCTGCCCACTCAGGCTTGAAACTCTGCTGTGTAGCTTCGTCTTTTCTAGAGCTTCCCATATGGTTTTATCACTACAGGACTCAAATGGATCTAGGTTGAACCTATAACATGTATGAAATCTCTTATTTCTGTAGTAAAATTCTCTCATGCATAGAATGTGCCAGAATCACTTCTGCCCACCTTTGGTAAGATAATGCCATCTATTTTTGAGAATGGACACTAGAACAAAATGTGCAGACATGACATACTGCTTCACACAAGCCCACAAGTATGACTATCACCATACACTTCCACACTACCCCCACCACATCTGCTGTACTTCACTTAGGCAAACCTCCTCTACCAGTAGGTGTAGAAGGTTCTCCATACACAAATTCCTGATTTGTCACGGAGTATGGAAAAGAAAGGCATGCAGACAAATGTACATAGGACCTTGCCAAATTCAAACACAACAGCTCTGGAATAGAACTGTGGCAGTTTACCTCCAAAGTATCAGATCCCCACAGATGTTTAACATAAACATGCAGCATTAAAATGGATTTTATGATCCAGAACAATCCAATCCAGTTAAGTCACTACCTTAAGGGTTGGATAATCAAGGTTCATTTCTTGGCTGGGACACAGACCCTTCTACATCATCAATGTGTTTAGACTGACTCTGGTGGCCAACCAGCCTCCCATCTAACAAGCAGTGGGTAAAGAAACTGGTGTGTGATGTCCCCACCATTTAGTGCTTAGTTTAATATATGTACTGTAAGTTACTTTTTGCTGCTGTGGCCTATATGAATAGGAACATTCTTACCCTTTCATTTAAAGCGAAATATGATGAGAGGATGGCATGATTATGGAATTGGCTACAATCAGGGTGCCACCAAATTTTATGCTCTGGGTGGGTCCTGCTATTTGTCATAAAATATGCAAAGTACTTTCTCCAAATATGCAAAATAAAGGTATTTCAGAAATGTGAAAATACGGCAATAATACAATACATTTGCTTTATTTTTTTAATTTCATGGCCCATACTTAACAAAAATACAAAATCCTAATTAATCTATGGACAGACAGACAGGGCAAAGCTAAAAGATGCATTCTGCAACAGTGAAGGCTAGTCCCACCATACTCATGTGCTGATAAGTTCTTCGCCCGACCTACTTCCCAATGTCATAGGAAGGAATCGATAGTGTCGTTGGAAAGAGGGGTCTGTTCACGTGCCAAATTGCAAGTCTTTTCTTGTTAGAGGCTGAAAGGAAGCATGTCAGGCAACGTGAGCAATTTCAACAACATGGAGACGCGAGCTGTCATCAAATTTTTTTCCTGCAAGGCAAGGCGCCAAAGGAAATTCATGCCAATCTGATAGAAACATTAGGGGAACATGCACCATCAAAAACTGGGTAGCCCAGTTTAAACGTGGTGATTTTTCCACCTGTGATGCACTTCATCCTGGATGACCCAAAACAGTGACCACCCCGGAGATTATCGATCAAATTCACAAGCTAATCTTGGAAGATTGCCGGATTTCATCTAAATCAATAGCTGAGCAACTGGGCATCTCATGTGAGCGGGTTGGGTCCATCATTCATGAAGATTTGGACATGCGGAAGCTCTCTGCGAAGTGGGTCTTGTAATACCTGAACGCAGATCAAAAATGTCAACAGTGCCAGTCATCTGAGCAACTTTTGAAATTTTTTCGGCATGATCCAAATGATATCCTGTTGCGAATGGTGACCATGGATGAAACCTGGTTATATCACTATGACCCAGCGACAGAGCAACAATCAATGGAGTGGCGGCATACAGCCTCACCCCGCCCCAAAAAATTCCAAGTGCAAAAATCCGCTGGAAAAGTTCTTGCCTCAATTTTTTGGGATCAAGATGGCATCCTCCTCATTGAGTATCTTCCAAAGGGCCAAACTATCAGTGCAGAGTATTACTCATCTCTGCTGGTGCATTTAATGACATTTTGAAGGAAAAGTGCTGCGGAAGGTCACCAAGGGGTCTTGTTCTTGCACGACAATGCCCTGGCTCACCGGACACTTGCAACCCACAAGAAAATGACCTACCTGGACTTCCAGTGTCTTGATCGCCCACCTTATTCTCCGGATCTGGCCCCATCAGACTACCACCCGTTCCCTGGACTGAAAAAACAATTGAAAGGTTGCCATTTTTTGTCCGACGCAGAGGTCACTGCTGCTGTGAAGACCTGGTTGGATGGACAACCTTCTGAATTTTTTTTGAGTGGCTTGCAAAAGTTAGAGCAAAGGGCTAAGAAGTGTATTGAGCTTCATGGGGAGTATGTTGAATAAATCCCGAGTTTGGTCGCTGTAGCTTGTTTCTTCCTGGTCGGGGTAAGGGCTTATCACCACCCCTTTGTATATGAATTCTCCTGTTTTGGTGCCTGGATTAAAATTTCCCTACTACTGTTTCTGCATTAGTATTCATAATGCCAAACCTCGGTGCCAGTAATGTTATTACCATGCCCAAACTAATGTTGCCCACCTGATTGTGCCAGCAAACAGAACAGGATCTTGAGGTATGACAGAAAGCCTGGTACGTAGCTGTTCCAAGCTGACATCTGTTATATCTGTGCCATCTATCTTGATACTACCTGAAGACAGCTCTACTAAGCGAAGGAGTGCCATTACTAGTGAACTCTTACCAGATCCGGTTCGTCCCACCACACCTGCAAGAAATCCGAAATGTTAATCTCATACCACTACTTATAAAAGTAGCTAAAAAGTGTGCCCAGTTCAGAGTAGCCTACACATTTTTCCAAATGCATCCCTTCTGATTTTACATATTTTACAAGTTTACCAACTGCCGGTCCAAAGACAAAAGTCACTTGTCTTTCCAATCACTCAATGTGTAACCTCACTCACACAAACCTTATAATCTCCAACATAAGGTGAACTGCTTGACCTCTGAACAATCTCCTGTATTAACCTACTGGTTACTGTAACACCCAACATACTATTTGCATAACAAATGTACACATTGAATCACTGATGTTAAGACTACAGTCTTTTTGCCACATGATGCTATGTACATTTGTAGTTTATTAGTAATGAACATAGTGTTGGCCCTCCACTAAACAAGTACCACACTATAAAGACACATGACAAATCAATGTATAATATTCTTAACTTCTACACTAGATGGCAGTGAGTGGTGAGATCCATGCTCTGACAACTTTACCCATTGACAAAAATGCTGCATTGGCCCCAGAGTAGGGCTGAATACTCTGGGAGAAAAACCTCCTGCCTGTACCAGAAACCAAACCACGATCCCTCGGTTGTCCACCCTGTAGCCTAGTCATTATATCAACTGAGCTACCTTGGCTCCCTGTAATTCACTAGCATCAAATGGTTTGACACCAGTTAATAACAAATCTCAAAAGTTGTGAAAGGAGGTGGTCACTGCTTAGCTTACAGTTCTATTCCAGAATTTTCTATGAGAAACTCTGGATAACCACTAAAAACCTCATTCAGGACTGTTGATTTCCCAGCCCATATTTTGAACCAGAAACCTCCCAAATACAAGCCAAAAGTATTATCACTGCAGCCAACTTGAGATGGTGATGCCATGTTATATAAGAAGATAACCCATCTTTAGGGTAGAAGTGTTGGTACCTGTCTCTCAGACCGCCACACTATTCCTGGTGTAATTTCCCATGAGACCTCAATTTAAAGTTTAGGGCTGTAAAAACCTCAGACCTCATACAATACTATTACCCTGTCAATGAAACTTAAATTATTACAAACAATTACTACCACATTTACTCAAGTACAATGCAAGAATTGCCCTCTAATTGCACACAAGTATCGTCTTAAAACTGACTACCATGAAGGGTGGGGGAGAGGCACAGCTTATATTTGAGTAAATATGGTGTTTGAATATTGAATTTGCAACTATGTATTCTCTTCAGCACAATAAATAACCACCAACCACAAGCTTTTATACACTGTGCAGACAAATATTACCTGTATTCAGTAAGAAGGGTTGGAAGCAATTTATACTGACTTAAGAGATCCGTAACAAACACCAAATGTACAGTGTTGCAAATCTATTCACACTACTTGAATGTCAGAAAATATTTATTGAGTTTGTTACATATTTATGATATGGACAGATGTTCTGACTAAAAGAGAAAACTTATGAATTTTAATGAGATGTGATGTTTGAGGTTTTTACAGCAATGACTACGGTAATACCTGTCTTATGGGAAGTGAAACAGTGTAGGCAGGTCAACAGGTATTTATGTTTCAAAGGTACAAGGGTGAAAGATGAAGGCAGTAGGTTCCTCTGTAATGGTTCTCATGTACCATCTACACAGAGTCACACCCCATAAGACTGCCATCTTCATAAACAAGATTATTGCTTTCGATACTGTCCACTGTATGGGCATTTCCACACAAATTCCAGTAACTAAATCTGCTTCCATAATCGGGCATAATGGTTCCTACTCTTGCACCTACAGAAAGCTAGTGCCAGTCACTAGTCAAGCAAACTAGACTCGGGTACTGAAACATGGTGCCTGAAAACCCAAAGAAAATGGTTAATGTCCTAAATAATAGTCATATTTCGGGCAACACATTATCAGAAACATTCAGACTTGGTGTAGTTTCAGTACTTCACTGCAGTGACAACCTCCAATCTTGGGCAGACGCAGCTTCCTGGTTATAAAACTAACTGTAGGCGAAGAGCATTTCATGTCACTCTGAAGCATCTGTATTATACATATATAGACCTTACTCTGACATTTGTAATGAGTAGTTACTCTACCTAACAACATGTAATCTCAAGCTGTCACAGTGACTGAATTCAGTAAGACCTGGAGTTTAATCCCTGTTCACCCGCCTGATGTGGCTGCTCATTTAGGACAGGATTATTGTACTGTACCTAGAGTCTGTCCTGGCTCAATACTAAATGTCACGCCCTTCAATACTTCTGGGAGTCCCTTCCTGTACCGTAGAGAGACATTTCTAAACCTGATGCCTCCTTTGCTTGGCCAGTCGGACAGTGGTTTTGACAGAGCCCTGTGTTTCCCTTCACATTCCAGGCTCTACAAACAAGTCAGACATTCAATTACAGAGACTCTCATTTCATATGTTGCTTAACCTTCATTTGATAAAGTCCAAAAAAGGGCAAGGTGGTGCTGTGATAAGGCTCTAGACTTGCATACACAAGGTGCCAAGTTTGAATCTCAGCTGGGACACTGGATGTCTTGACTAAGGATTTGGGTAGTTCTTCTTGATCCTTACTTGCAAATTCCAGAGTAGGACCTCAAACAGGCCATGACTGCTTCTGTACAAATCCCTACCAAGTCTTCATTCATCTATAATCCCACCTTTCAACATTATACATTCTGCAAAATGCCAAACATGCCAGTAGTGTATTTCTGTCAGCAGCTGCACATGCAGTAACAATGCACAATATTTTAAATTTTATTCAATTGTGATACAACAATAATGATTCAGGTGTTTTGGCATGTGACAAAGTGTTGTTGAGTTCCTAACATTTCAAAGTAACATGGTGTCTTAAACTCCCAATGTCAAATATTCTCCTTGGACTCCTTGACCTTAGAATATGCAGATGTTCGGCACCACACACCCAGTGACAAAGCATCACAGCCCACAACTCAATCCTCAGACACACTGCTGTGGGACCTAAAATCTTTCATACACCAATGAAAACTACATATTTATCAAGGATCTAATACCACACAAGATTTAAATAAATTAATTAAAAAAAAAAAACTAACTAACTAACTTTCCTGATAGACCATATATATTGCATGTGGTAATGGGTCCAGCCACATGATGGAATATTCTGAGGCCCTTAATAAGCATATTTACTGTGGGCTCACCTTCATTCTGAGTTAGAAACTTAACTTCTGCATTGAATTCCATGCTATTACGCTAAATCAGTTCCATACTATAATCATCAAAGAACAACTAAAGTATTAACCTCAGGTTGAAAATATGCTGAGGTTTGGAAAATGTCTCTGCTGTCAATGATATATTGTTTGTGTTCTGACGGTTACATAGTTGAATGCAAAACTTGATGTAACAAAATAATACTAAAACTGAAAAACTAAGACTTTCAGCTCCAATTTGGGCGCTTGTTACACTGGTGTCTGTTAAAGCAGATACAATGATATTATTCACCTCGTGATATAAATTCATTCTCTCCACAGATATGAATCGAACTTCTGTATCAGACATAAGCCTGACGGTGTAATGGAAAACACCACTGATATGTGCTGCATATGCCAACGCCAGGCCTGCCAGTGCTGGGGGCACCTGCCCATGAAGAATAATGGTAAGGAAGGCTGTGATGCACACTGAAGTCACTGAAAACATAAATGAATTTTTCCTTATTGGCAATTTGCAATGATATCTCTCCTAACATTTCAAGGTGTATGTATATGTATTGATTAGTTGATTTGCACTGGGTTTGTGCTTGTATGGTATTGATGCACCTAGGCCTTATAGATGGGCCCTTTGTGCCCCATAATCTGATATCAGCTCAGGACAACTCTGTTCCCTTTACCAAAGTTCCAGAAGGCCCCAAGACTTAAGATCTTAATGTCCTCTGGGTCCAAGAAAAGAACCCAGATATACCATCCTTTTCTCTCAAAAAGTCCCGGCAAGCGAATCCCCTCCAGGTTCGCCAGCAGGGCCCCTATGGAGAGAGATACATGCTTACAGGGCATTTTTACATATCTCTTGATTTCAAAGGCCCTAAGAAAAGGCTGCCCCTCCATATTCCCCAAAAGTTTGGCCCCTATGGAAACAGATGCCCATACACATCTAACTCCATGTAGCAGAGGCCTTCTTCAGATGCTAATAGCTTTTCAGCCACTCAAGAAATTCCATGCATTTTATGGAACCTGAAGGTTTATTACAACATTTACAAGGGCCTGCCACCTGTTCCCATCCTGAGCCATATTAATCCATTCCATGCCTCCCCCCATCCCACTTCTTAAAGATCCATTTTAATATTATCCTCCCACCTATGCCTAGGTCTTTCTAGTCGTCTCTTCCCTTCAGGTCTCCCCACCAAAGCTCTGTATGCACCTCTCCTCTCTCCCTTACATGCTAAATGCCCCATCCATCTCCTTCTTCTTGATTTCATCATCTGAATAATATCAGAGAATATACATAACATAAAATACTAAATTCCTTACTGTTGTTCCCATGATTTCTATCCTAACTATGGTTATTATTGTTACAAAGTTCCCACTATGTGCTACTATGATTACCCTACCTATCACAGTTACCATACCTAAGTAGTTACATTAATATTATTCTGATATCACAAATTCATGCATTCCCCACATCGCTATTGCCAGCTATACACAATTAAAAAGTATTTAATATTCTTAACAGATTTAATCAAAATCCACAGAGTGGTTTTTGCACTGAAAGCACATGGAATGCTGGATGAACATTCCTATGTGTTTTCTTTCATTTTATAAACAGAACACTCAAGAAATGGAATATGGTAAACCTGACAGAACTAAGCCTCTGCCCAATCTAACGAAAACAGTAGTGTAAGATGTTGTCAGCATCGTGCTACTTTCTAGTACCTTAATTCTACATTAGATTTCACTACAATTTACTAAGTTTAAGGTAGGTGGGCCCTATTACTGTGTTGTACTACATTATGAGGATCAAAAGATAAAGTCGTCCCTGTGCTTCATTAAGCTCCATGTTCTGTAGGCACATGAGAGAAAGATACAGGTCTGTGCATTCTTAATTCCAACACCAAATGGGAGTGAGTGTTCAGCTTCAGGACCTGGAAAAAGAGACCTGATACCGGTCTGGCACGAGGCTGTGTGGATGCTGGAGCTGGTATGCATGCTGTGGAGTAGAAAAACATCTCTTTTGTCCCTGCTGAAAGTAGAATCTTGATTCCCCAGCTGCCCAACTTACAGCCAACTGATCTATCCTGCCTCCAAACCAAAGGGTAAAATACAATATCTGATTACAGTCCACCACAAGGCACCCTCATGTTGAAATCCAAATGGCAAATGCATGAATCACATATCACTGATCTGATAATAATATTGGTATAAAAACCTTCAAGTCTGCTTTACGTTCTAATGTGTAGACATTACCTGCCAAAGTGTCGATCCTGACAGCCAGCCATCGCATTGCTATGCTGTTCAAGTACAAACATGTTGTGTTTTCATCAAACATCTTTGCAAACCTGCACACACATGTACAATCATAAATAATGATTAAAAGGTTATATATTAACAAATCTTGTGCCATTACCATCATTGATCAACTGTGCATCCTCTGTCCATAACTTTGAATAATGCACACTCTTTTGCTCCACAGGGCATTATGGTTTCATGAAATTAGGTCTGTATAAAAACATGGCACTGTTTCCAACTTCTTTCGACTTCTTTTAAAGGTGAGGCTATTGGACAATCCCATAGTGAACACAACTGGTTCCTGTTCATATCCAATTGTGTGCACTGCCACCCATTATTTCAATCAGTATTACAGAACTTTTCAGTGCCTGAAGGCCATTTAAAAACTAATAACCTTGCATAGGCTTCAAACCAATTTCTAACAACAGAAATGGCATTTTTCATGTAAAATTTGTTTTATTTTTACATGAATAGGGGACTAAAATTACAAGCAACTAATTAATAGTATTATCATTATCATTTTAATTAAGTAATTAATTATAATTTAATGTTTAGAGCTTGCATTATTTCTGAAGAATGGAAGAAAGTCAGTGAGAAGCTTACCACTGTTTCTTGACCACTGATATTTATTTTTCACAAATAAATGGAATTCTACTCTACAGAGCTATGAGTGAAATACACTTGTGCTCATTATTATTAGAACATACTTACAAATGAAAGAGCAAGGTGGATGGTGGAGCTTACCACCCCATATTCATTTTAGGTCTCATTGTAACAACAAATGTTGGGAAGTTTCCAACACAAGACACTCCCACATACTATTCACAAAGCCTGTTTCAACTTCAATACTGTTTATTGAATTTAACTGTGCAGGCTAAGATTCATACTGAGGTCTGTTTGTTATAGCAGCATGTACAGCCAACTCCTTGGTGTCATCTTCAGTTTATACCAACACAAATGTAGAAAGCCTCTCAATTTAGTCTGTGTAGTATATTATGCACCGTCAATACACAACATACATGAAACAAGATGCAATAATTACAATTAGGTGATATTTGGCTACATGTTTCGGCTGTGACTGGCCATCTTCAGGCCAACTAAGAACAACACTTAACCTTTTGGGGCCAGAATTATTTTTTTTAAATTTTAGCACACCCTGTATATAAAATGTGAATAATACAGGAACCAAATATGTTAGAATTATAAAACAAACTGCATTTTGAAGAGAAAAAAACGGAGAGTATACACCATGTTTAAAATATTCGGTACCTATATTTGTTGAATAAATATATAAATGCAACTTTGGGGGTTAGCGGTGCAGTACGTCAACTATAGTTAACGTTAGGCGTCTAAAGGTTAAGGTACAGTAAAAATATTACTCAATGGGATCCCATTTTGTTCACATTAAACCTTGATAAAATATGAAAATTCTTACTTAAGATTAAAACAGTGGAATAGTGTAGTAAAATGGTAAAACTAAACCTTCATGCACTGTATTCAGGCCTCACAATGGTTCATACACTAATAGTATTGTGTGTATGTCAACAAAAAAGTGGAATTCATGTGTCGTATCACAGTAGATGGGTACTTCTTTGCAAAAAAGTGCATAATATATTATAATGATTTGATAATACACAATGGGATGGCCTCTCTCTCAAAAAAAAAAGCCTCTCAATTTAGCCCCATCAAAAGAAGAACTGTTAACATATACCCAAGATTACATAACAGTGTAACAAAATATGGCAAAGGAAGTACAGCCAACTACCTGTAGACAGCAAATTTGGCATTGAAGTAACCATTAACACACCCATACATTTGCACAATGAATTCTCTTGTATGTGAAGAGAAGAACACTCTCTTACACCAATACACTATGGCTGTGACTAACATAGGTTCAATTTATATAGTGAGTGCACCATTATAATATATTTTAATATGGCATTTTATGTTATGATACATTTTATCAAACACATATTTATTTTATATTTTGTGTTCATGTTAAAATTGCTTTCCATGCAATTTCTATAATTCTGCACTACTTTCTTGTAGCTTCAACTATCCATTAAAACAAATATGTGGCCTGATCAAAAAGTATCCAACCAAAGGCTGGGAACAACAAACTAACTAACCTGTGGTTTTGCAGTCCCAAGCCCCTTCAATTTAGTTACCTTTAAACACCACTCACTTGTTCCAGTATTCCTTCAATTGTCCGAAGCACTAATGGCCAACAGCTGCAACATCACATTTCATTTTATTTACTCCATTTCTTGAAACCTATTCCCCTTCAACAACATTTTCACCTTTGGGAACAGAAAAAAGTCTGGCGAATGAGGGGGCTGTGGCATTTGTGGGATTTGATGTTTAGCCAAGACGTTCCGGACAAAGTGGGACGAGTGGGCGGGGTGGTTGTCATGGTGCAACTGCCAGTCACCTCGCTTCCACAGTGCAGGTTACTTGCAACGCACTGCATCATGCAGCCAACAAAGAACTTCAACGCAGTACTCCTTGAAAACAGTTTGACCACCTGGTGCATAATCACGGTGAACGAACCTTCATGATCGAAGAAAACCATCAACCTCACTTTCACCTTGCTCCAAACTTGGCGTAACTTTTTTGGCCTCACAGACCCCAGAGTCTTCCATTGTGATGACTGTGCTTCTGTTTCTGGGTTGTACCAGTAGACTGAAGATCCATCACCAATAATTATTGCCTTCATGAAGTCTGCGTCTTTATCAGTACACTGCAGAAAATCTCTGGCTACAGCAAGGCGAGTCTCTTTCTGCTCCACTGTCAGCAGGTTTGGGACAACTTTCAGTGAGATGCATCTCATGCCAAAATCTTCTGTCAGAATGGACTGTACCATACCAAATGAGACCCCCAACTCTTTAGAGAGCTCTCTGTTATTCTCTGTTTAGCCAGCATGGCACAACACACTGTGTCATTCATCAGTTGGTTCCTGCTTGTGGGAGGCCTACCTGAATATTCATCACTCTTGACTGACATCTGCCCGTCTTTGAACTGCCTAAACCATTCCTTATCTTGTGTACTGATACAGACAAGTTTCTGGCAAAACTCTGATGCAAATGTGCTGCTCAACCTTCTTGGTCATCATCAGTGCAACACTCACGACACACACAACATGTTTTGGCTGAGTGCCAGTGACTAAGCAATCTGAGCAGGAGGCAATAATTCATGCAAGCACATAAGAGGTCCAACGTCACATGCAAACCTCTCCCAGCCCCAAGCACCCTCTTGTTTTAAAGAAAAAAAAAATGATCAGATACTTTTTGTTCAGACCACGTATATGTCAAGAAAGATAATGCCCTTAAGCACTGCTGGAATTAATGGTTTCCACTCTACATGGAAACCTTCAGAATGATGTAGCTGTGTAAGGGACTTACTGCATATAAAATGCCTGCAATCCATTATTCCTATATGTATGCTTTTAAAGGAGATGCCAAAGAATGTGAAGCTGAAAGATATAAAAACCAAAGTGAGATCACCTTATAGTGATAATTCACACAGCAGATAGAAAAGCCTCCAACAGGTGACCTGCATGTGAAAATTACGTCACAAACATACTGCATACTGAAATGGGAAGGGATTAAGCTCTTTTCAGAACTCTCTGTACTGAGCTTTACCTATGCGACTACTCTTGTTACTTCAGTGAAGGTAAATTACGGTGATGAAATATCTGCTTGATTTAAAGTTTGTGCATACTGTCAAATTTTTTTTCCTTCTAAAAATAATAACAGAGGTGAAACAAACGCTATCATCAATCCTTTCTAAGAGGGTACGTATATACTGATACAGACAATTCACAATGAAATAAACTTCCCAAATTTTTACCTTGCTACGAAGTCACTCCCCTTCTCAAAAGCATGAATTGTACGCAGTCCTTGGACAGTGGTCCCAACCAAACTGAAGATGGGTGATCGAGACACATTTTCCAATCGTTTCAAGTCACGGATTGCCACCCTGGAGAAACAAATTTAACTCAAAGACACAGCTGCGATGTAGCATTAACAATGGATTATTCAGTGCAAGCAGCAGAGTCCCTTGTAAGAAGCTGATGTACAATGGGTGGCAGAATTTACCGTCTATCACAAAACACATGCATTCAATACCCATTAATCATGCCCTGACATACACGAATCTGCCCACATTCTTACAACATATTTCTTTAAGATAAATTTTGATATTATCCTTCCATCTCTGCCTGGTTTCACAAGTGGTGACCTCTCTTCACACTTTCCCACCAAACTGCTAGATGTATTATTCTCTCTGTCTCTCTGACATGCTATTATTGTACTTATCTCACCTTCCCTTATTTGTGAACATCCTGATAATGTTTGGTGTAAAGTACAAATTATAAAGTCTTATAATAAAAGCCAACAAGATGCACTATTTCTCAACTTTATTTTGGTAAAGGACTCTACATGTTTTGGACAGACATACTGTCCATCATCAGGAGTCTTAATACTGTATTCACAGCAAGTGGTATTTGTCATACTAGTCATGTTGACTGTCTGCTAGCGAGGTCAGGAAGGAACTGACCTCGCTAGCAGATGGCAACATAACTAGTATGACAAATACCTATTGCTGTGACTACAGTATTAAGACTCCTATGATGGACAGTATATCTGTCCAAAACATGTAGAGTTCTTTACCAAAATAAAGTTGAGAAATAGTGCATTTTGTTGGCATTTATTATAAGAATATATGAAGATGCACGGTCTCTTGAATGTCAAATTATAGTCTTTGTCTTAGCACCCTGTTCTCAAACACCCTAAGTTTGCTTTGTTCTCTGATGCTAAGACTATGTTCTGCATCAAAAAAGAGCACGATGGGCACTGTACATAAAATGTAACACTGTGGCATGTTCACATAATATTTGTACCTCCTTGGCTATTTTGGAACAGCCCAGTACCACTTCCTCAAAGATAGCACTTTCATGGTGACTTAATGTTGCTAGCAAAAATAAAACCTACTTAGGTCTTCATGTACAGCGCCCGATATTTCTGCCTGATTTTAATCAAATTTGGAATTTCACAACAGATTTTCATGTAAGTTCCCAATATCAAATTTCATAGAAATATGTCAAGTGGGAGCCACACTCATACATGGACTTTTCATTCTTTGATGCTACATAATGCTGTTTGTATTTTCCCCTTTTAAATCCAGCATACTAGCCAAGACGGTGGATCTGTCTTCTCACAAATAAAGCAAATAAGTAAGTATATGTCATGGGTAGTCAATATTACATTCATTATTCTCACTATAACTCAAAAAAGATGTTCAAAATGATGTCCCTCCATTGCTACACTTGACAGCAAATGATATGTGTTGGTAATGAAATATCTAGAGTAGTTTTTTTTTATATATAAGAAGTTCTTGTGATGTTCCTTTGTTAGATACTCACTTTAAAAAAAAACTGCTCTGACAAACTAAAATTGTTGCTTGGCACTATAGAAATTAAAGCTGGCATTCCCAGGTTACATATGCTTAGTAACGCTTTGTTCACACAACGAACTAAAACACATCAAGTTCTTACCTGAAAACTGTACTGATGGTATAAAAGAAGGCCATAAGAATGAGCAATGGGATGATGAACCAAGGAAATACCAAGCAAACAAAAAGAACAGCAAACAGAAGAATCCACAAGTTTTGTAAAATGTTCTCGACTGTGATGGGTAACCAGACATCAACTGCAATGAACAGAAAAACATTTTGGATGCTTATAGCAAAAATACTGCATTCAAACAGGAAAAAAATAAACTACCAAACACTGATTACCTTCATCCATATCTCGTGAAAAAAGATTTTGTATTCTTCCAGTAGGTGTGGTGTCAAAGAACTGCATTGGACAATGCATTATCTTATTAAACAGCTGAGTATGAAGACAGCTAGATGCTTTCAGTGTCACCTAAAATGAAACAAATTTATGAATTCTATTTACATGTTGCTTCCAACTTAGGTGACTTTTCTTTTTCCTACCACAGTCACAGTTCTAAGTTCAGAACAGGCCTTCAGCATACAGTCCTTGAATTGGATGAGAAGGGACCGTGGTTTTTGTTCATGTGTTTGTTTGTAGTGATATCTGTCTAGCGCCCCATATGATCTGTAACTGCTCTAGTTTTGTTCACCTATGCAAGGCTGCAAAATTCACATCTGAAATGCATGAAATTATAGGATGGTTAATGTTGCCTCCAGTAACCGGGTAAGCAAGAGAGTGATGGAAGCTAGGGCTGGAACACTGCACATTTCTGCCATTCTGCCTTCGGTAAACACCAAGGTTTAAGTCTATGAGCAGATGTATCTGCATAAAGATTTGACTACATGTACAATCCATAAGTATCTGAATGAGATTCCTGGGTGGTGGCCAACTCTCATCTGCATATCAGGTCTAGCAGAAGGGTACACTGCTTTACGAATACCCTTCTGCCAGACCGGACCTACAGATCAGAATTTGCCATTGGAACATACCCAAAGACCGCCAGTTCAGTGTTAATTTCATTATAACACATGAAGCACAGTCCCTGTGTTGGGTCAGCAACAAGTGATACTGATCATATCAACTACGCTGCTGACTGCACTGACCTAACAATATCACGTAACCTGTATGAAGTTGCCTTTCACTCCCTCCAACTGCAGTTAACAATACAGTAAAGCTAAAATCAATGCCACAGGCCATACAGTTTCTACTTGTACGGCTAGTATGCTGGCATTCTGAATTCATAGTAAAGTGTACACAAAGATCACATGTCTATGTTGGTTACTACCAATATCACCATTCCTACCTTACAGCCTCCCATGCTCCCGATGGGTTACCATGGTTACTGCATTTCTAGTATTTGTGCTACCCTTACTTCCATCTCACAAGCTACTACATCTGTCATATGTTGCTATTAATTGCAGAATATTATAAAATAAGAATATAGGGTGGCCTCCAATGTTCATAATCGGTTCAGTCAGTTCATACAGACGTCCAGACAGATACGACCAACCTCGTATGTTCTTTTCTTGCACGCTGTGCCAAGCATGCACAGCAAGTGACACAGAATAACCTTGTTCCTTGTATTGGGCACACAACTCCAAGCCTACACTCTCTTCTTCTTTTGCGTTTTATATACCTATGGCTGTTACATCCACAATTTTCCCATCTTTAGCTCCATCTAAATATTTATATTCCACAATAAATTTAGACATGTACCAGTAAATTCCATTCTCTGTACAAAGTGCACCATTCCATACAGTAACTATCTGCTGTAGCATTAATATTAAATATATTTAATTTTTGCTGATGTTTCTGTTTGATGGCCTGCAGAGACAGGAACAAAGACTTCAACAAAAACCCAGAACAAACAGACAGGGCAGCCTTTTTTATAGGGCTGATACATAAGGCAGCCCCAAGACAGTGGCTCCGAAGTCAATCTCACCTCCCTCAGAAAGTTTCAAGGATTAATGAGTGGGAACTGTGGAATATTTATGAGCAACAACATGTAACATATGTGGTTTATCAAAAAAGGAACATAACCTTATGACAATAATTACAAGATATGTAACATATTCAGTAATGTTAACAAAAGTTATGACCTTTACTCCTGATTAATAATAAAACTAATGTGATATCTGTACCTTTGTAAATGCCAACCCCCTGAGTAAGCTTGTTCCTAAGATGACAGCAATCATGAGAGCATACACCATTTGGTACATTGAGAAGTCTGGATTGTCACTGATGTTATGACTGGGCATGGTCTGATTGTTAATGAACACTGTGGAATTCTGCAAAGTGCAAATCAAGTACTAGACATTACTATAGTATAATGTTAGTGCGTTCTTTTTTTGTATCATATAAGGACAGACAGTTTTTATACAAGCAGTCAGTCCCAACACGAAGTTAAACTCAGACAGAGCAAAAGTACACATATTTAAATTTAAAACAGTGAACAATGGATTTTTAAGAAGTGTCACAGAATGTACTAGATTATATAAAACCTAACTCAAGACACAAGGAAATAAGTTTTAGTTCCTTAAAGGTTCAAGTCTTCTAGGAAGTGTTCTTTCAGAGGAGTCAAGTGCCTCCATCTGTAGGGTCAAACAGACCAAGCAGACTTGTCACTCTGCTGATTCCACCTTCAGCACTAGACCCTGAAGGTACAGGCAGCACACTTCTCCAAAACACCAGTCACTTCTTATAATAAAAGCCAATGAAATGCACTATTTCTCAGCTTTATTTGGTAAAGAACTCTACATGTTTTGGACAGACTTACTGTCCATCATCAGGAGTCTTAATACTGTATTCACAGCAATTGGCATTTGTCATACTAGTTCTGTTGCCGTCTGCTAGCATGACAAATACAAATTGCTGTGAATACAGTATTAAGACTCCTGATGATGGACAGTATATCTGTCCAAAACATGTAGAGTTCTTTACCAAATAAAGCTGAGAAATAGTGCATTTTGTTGGCTTTTATTATAAGAATAAATCAAGATGCACCACGGTCCTCTGAATGTCAAATACACCATTCACTATTTACCAATCAACATGGCGAAACATCACAGAAGATTTGGAACTTCAGCACCAGTGTAAGAACCTCACATCTTGCAGTGGTTGACATAGTTTATCAGACTGGACAGTAAGGAATTTACAAAATTAACTCTTCCATAAAAATCAAGACAAACACAGTGAAAACACATAAAAGTAGTGTGACATAAATCTAATACATAGAATATGAACAAGGCATTGAAGAAGTAAAAGGAGAAGTGGGTTAGTCACCTGCTAAGTTATATAGTTTCAGTGGCAGGTGAATGATTATGCAGTACTGATGGAATGATACTAGCAAGGAAAAACCAAAGTCCTCATCAAAGAAAACCCTGTCTCAGTGCCACTTTGTGCATTGTGCATCCCACATATACTGGTCTGGGATTGAAGCCATGCCTCCTTGGTGACAAGCAAGAGACTTAACTGCCTCAGCCATGGCAGAGAGAGGATGTAGAGGAACGTAATACATGTAAGATATTGCAAGATGGATGCAAGTGCCATGTATGTGATTACAGGCAGAAGAACCCATTATTTGCCCAGGACAAGACTCCTTCCTTAGTCAGTAACACAATGCTCAGCAGCTGTAACTCTCAAAGGAACAACAGAACAACATTAAGAGTAAGAAATTAAAACTGACTCACATAATTCATTTTCATAAAATGTTGGGGTGTTCCCTACCATGTCTGTGGCAGGAAAATTTTAAATATATACATAGGGTAAAGATCTATCAACACTCATTCTTCAATTGTATACAATTGATGTCCCAACTGTGGTATACTCTTCAAGTGGAATATTTATAAATCTGCAAGTCTCCACAAAATGGATGTATGTGGTTTAAAAGAATAAAAAGTATTGTATTTGAAGATTGTACTGCATGTTACAGATTCTGGTGCACCAAGTAATGGACAAACTTGTGTGCTGTACCTTACCTTTGCCTCCTCCCACCTGCCCTATTGACACTGCCACATTAATTTTTTACAGCTAACATTTGTAAATCCTTTATCAGCCCACACAACAACCATGTCAGGGGTCCTTGTGTTGGTGTTGTCAGTGAAGAAGTTGCTTTGCTTTGGTTCTATGCACCTAACAAAACCATTTAGGTTTTTGGTTTGATTAGTTGTACCCACACAAATAATTCACACAAAGAAAGAGTAATATATTTACCCAACAAAAATTACAGCACCTGAACCCTAACATTAAAAATTGTACTTACTAATGCTTGATACTGGGTAATTTCTTTCGGAGATCAAGCAATGTGTACATAAGAACAAAAGCTTTCTAGCATGTGTAAATAAGAAACAAAGTGTTGAAATCAGCAGTCCTGCCTCAAGCAGAGGCCAATGGAAGTAAATGAAATATGTTAGCTTCATTTGGCCTCTGCTTCAAGCAGCACTGTTAATTTTTGATGTTAGCTTTTTATGTTAAAAACAGTTTTTTAAGTAGAAATTAATACAAACAAAGGACACAGCCATCAATGGCAAATCATAAGCTTTCTAAAAGTGTCACTGTCAAAAAGACACACTTGGTAGTTCAGAAGATCATGATATCACAACCAGACGTCACTGTACTAATATATTTGATAATTTTATAATTTTGTTCTGTTACAAAGGGAACCAAAGCCACAAAGTGTAAGTAAAATCAAGTAATGATACATTAACTACTATCAAGCTTTCATTTCTTTACTAAAACTGCATGCAAGACAATACTACAGTGTTCAAACGAGATGCAGACACAAGCGTTAACAGTACTAAATCCTCGTACCAATTACTATTCACACTATGGAATCATGCTAATAAAAGAGCACAAGTTTTGTATGTTACTCACCCTACTTCCTGCTTTGATCCACATGGCAAGCCACCAGGAACTGAATGCAGTACTGCCGACATTCAGCAGAAAAGTGAGGCACACGATTAAAGTAATGAAGTATCCACCTGCTGCAAAGATGTAGCTCTGGTATGTGTGGAATCGTATGCGCCCCTTCTGTACTAATTCGGGAGTTGTTAGTTGTCCCCCTTCTGTAAGAATAAAATTACTTGTGCTGTTGGTAATTCACCTTCAAAGGCTGTGGGCAAATGAACTGAATCAAGTGTGATTCAATAAGATGCTGCAATGGCAGACTTCAGCTTCAATTTACCTGATCATGTAGCAGTGTGACAGACATATAAAGGGATTCTATACAAAACACAAGTCACCAACTTTGCAGAATCTTGGTCAGGCTGACTCAATTCAGTTAGTGTGTAGGTGGCCTAACTTAGCCCTTTAAACAAGAACAGTCAAATACACTCACCTCTTGACCCTTGTTTCTCAATGTCTTCAACACTGTCTTGAGAACTGTAACTGAGAGGTCTGTTTGGACTGTCCAGTTCCACATGTTCTGCATTTGCGTGTTCAACAGAACCAGCCAGAAGAATTTCCTTTTCATTGACATATCTATCACAAAAACATACATAGAATTGAGTCTAATAATTTCAAATTACAAATTCTGACACATGCATGCATGCACACATACACAGGGTAAGTTCACAAACATATACACAGTCACACAAACACAGAGGGTAAGTTCATGTCCATAATGGAGGTCATGCCACAGGTCACTGTAACTACACTACTCTGCTTGCAACAAGGGGGGGGGGGGGAAAGAAGAAAAATTTCAATCTTTTTGGGTGAAAAAAAAGGCCTTCAAACCCAAAAAACAAATTGGGGGAGTTTTTT
>Ga0123354_10001630_pt1 | contig 27856 bp, 17 predicted proteins | sample TergutLab28metaG_2_FD_97872 | JGI IMG/M metagenome (GOLD analysis project Ga0123354, IMG submission 97872) | Labiotermes labralis P4 segment gut microbial communities from Petit-Saut dam, French Guiana - Lab288 P4 | ecosystem: Host-associated > Arthropoda: Insects > Digestive system > Gut ... | reverse complement strand
GCCGGATGCGACGGGAAGGGGGGGGGGTGGTGGGGGTTTGTGGAAGGAAAAACACACGAGAAAAAACGAAGGGGGGGGAGAAAAACTCACCCCCCCCCCCCCCCAACCCCAACAGTGCCATTTACTCATGACAAATACCACACGTACTGCTTGCGATTGCACGCGGACCTGCAGGTTAAAAGCCGACGTTAGGGCACGGACTAACTTTTGCCATACTAGGGCAGAGTCCTTCATGTAGGCTACATATCGCAGCCGCTCAGCTGTTCGAGAAATGTTTATTGCCATTTTAAATAATTCGCGATTCATGCATGAAGCTGATTCCATATGGAGACGAAACAAACAAATGTGTATAAACATATCAAAGTATCTTGTACTGTAAACATAGTAAGCCTACTACACGTTTCGATGGAGGTGCATTGTACAGGATATGTAACAACAAGTTTTGAACCTGTGCACAAATACAAGACACTAGTTTTAAATGTATGGTTTAAAATATATACTAAAATATAAAATACAGATTCAATTTTTTTTGATAAATTCAATTGTGTAACAATGTTCTATGTGGCTATTATGCAGTGTGTCACCATCGAAGTAAAGCAGTAGTGATGTTGTTGGGTCGGCAAGATGCTCTGTACTCTGTATTTTGTACTGTAATGCATATTTTAAGACATGTATTTAAAGCTTGGTGTTTTACATTTGTGCGTTTTTTTTAAAGTATGTAATGTATCCTTTGTAATGCATCTCTGTGAGAATGGCCAGAACTGTGGCCGAAACATGTAGGAGGCATACTATGTTAATAATATAATATAAGATAACTTTAAATGTTTATATGCATTTGTTGTTTTTATCTTCGTATCGAGTTTATTGTCGTATTCAGAAGGGACCTGTCCCGATCTAGACGAAACCACTTTACGTCCACAGTACCCTCGTATCTGTTATATCAAACACGTATCTGTACGTGGGTTACATAACTAGACCCCCCCCCCTTCCCAAGACTTACGAGAATGTCATTAAAACAGATTTTTAGGATGTAAATTTGGCTAGTCTTCTGATGCCCTTTCGTAAGAATTCGGTTTCAAGGGATTGTTATTTGATGATCTTGGTTTCATGGGTGCCTGTTACTGATTTACTTAAATTTTTCTATACTGGTTTTTATTAGGTGTGTTCGCCAATTGCGAAAAATGACTATTAGTTTCGTCATGTCTGTCTGTCCGTCCGCACTGCTCGGGTCCCACTGGACGGATTTTCATTAAATTCGATACTTGAGTATTTTCTAAAAATCTGTCGATAAAATTCAAGTTTCATTAAAATCTAACAACAATAACGGCACTGTATATAAAGATGTACGAGCATTTATGATAAGCTTAATATCACGCTCAGTTCTTCTTAGAAGGAAAAATATTTCAAGCAAAAGTTGTAGAGAAAATCAAAACACATATTTTATGTTCAATAACATTTTTCCGAAAACCGTGCCGTTTGTGAGATGATGTGAAAAATATGGTAGAGATGGACAGGCCACAAACGACGATACAGTATAATATGGCGCATGTTCTTAGCATGCTGGGTAACAAAGGCTGCAGACACACACTCAGAATTTGAAATAATTATTGTTTTTCCACGGCAAAAATGGTTACGCGAACGCACCTCAATGTTACGTGTGTACTTATATTGCATGTCTTTTTGAATATACATCTGTTAGTATACTTGATTTGCGAAGTATAATTTATTCCTTTTCTCATTCTGAAACCAAAATTGAAATTTTCGCTCTGTTCGTTACGTAGGTATATAATACTAAGCATGTGCTGATATACGTGTTTCTTCCGCGGTATTTGATGAACTCTAAGTCACTCATTATACTTTCTACTACGAGCTGCGAACTGCTAATTTCACTTCTCATTGTCACTCCATGTACTGATAGACACCTGATATGTTAAGTGTAATTTTAATTATCATGTTTGTTGAGAACGATGGACTCTGAACGTGACGACGTGTGTCTGTGGCCGACTTAGGGGTGTCAATTCAGTATCTGGATAAAGGAAATCACAGCGACGACGGACCGATCGGCCGGAATGAACAAACCTTACCATAATAAGCCATCCAAGTGCCAGATAATTTGGTGTACTTTGTGCTTTTAATGTTACATCACGTAACCAAGTTCACTGTGGAACAAAACATATGTTCTATACAGAGCGAGATGCTACTCTCGACACGGTGGTGTTCGCTTTTCAGTCATTAGGTAAGCATATCAACGCGTTTCAATAAATGTTAACCTCATACTTTAAATTGAAAATAAACTTACGAGAAGATGATATTCCTATACACCCTGTGGCAGCAATGCGGCGCGCGCGCTTGTGTGTGTGTGTGTGTGTGTGTGTGTGTGTGTGTGTGTAAATGTCAAACTGCAAAGTGCGTAATCTGATTATGGGGTTGCTGAACATGGAGCTGGCTGGCTTCCTGAGGTCAAGCAGAGCACAGGAAACTTTTCGTTGAACGATGTCATCTGTACTGTACAAACCGGCAAGAGAGTAATGGCAGAGTCTAGAATGTGGATGCTGTTTGTGTCGCCAGCTTGTGTTAAACCGTAAAATGTAAGATTGTCTATCCTTAGTTACATAATATATTTATTTGCGTATTTATTTTTGTTGAAGAAGCCTTCAATACATCGATATGTATTGCCGAATGGTGGAATGATTAGTTGATAAAGAATTGGAAATGATATTGAAGGAAGCTGTCGTGACGTGATCAGAGGTTCTATCTTGACTGAGGGTACCTTAAAAAAACCTCGATCACGATAGCCGGTATCCGGACTGAAAACTAAAAACCTGTGATTTCCCGAAAGATGAGGCAGGCTTGCTACCCACTCTTTGATCTGTTAAGGGGAACACTTAGCATTTTGTAGCTGCCGTGACCTCTTTGAATATACTAAGCACACGTACGCCTGAAGACTGAAAAAAATTATAAAACCTCGAATATAAATCTACGCCTCTACAGATACTCCGATTTATGTCTGTAAACATGAAAACATCAAGATGTGAAGGTTAACCTTAACTTCCCCCCCCCCTTCTTACGCCTGGCTATTTCATGGAGTGTCAATCCAAAAGTCGTCATAAAATAGTGAGAGAAAATTTTTAACTCACAGTCTTCAGCCGGCAGGTGTTCTATGTGGAGATGTCACTACGCCTTCCCGCTGTGACTATTTCGGTGACTCACTGCTAATGAATTTGCCATGTGTTTACTTCTTATAGGTCACAGGTTATGTGGGCATCCAATATTATTCGATTACTAATTTCCCACCCACAGCCCATACATTGATGACAAGCATAATCATCAATTCCTGGTCATGGATTACGATCCAAGTACGCTTTAAAGAGTTCAGTGGTTATCTTCATCAACAATGTGAAGAGCTTCGCTGACGTTACTTTTTAATGTAGCCTATAACGTAGATATGTCAGGCGCTCCGTGGATCAGATATTGATTCGAACGTGCTATAAATAACCTTTAAATCTGGATGCATAGGACAGGAGCTCGCTCTAGCTACATCAACTTTAAAATACGCTGAGAAGTATTACAAGACGAATTGTGCTCGTAGTTAAGGATTGATGAAGACAAAGAAACACGTGAGATGAATCTGTTGCAAATAAGGCCGTTCGTTGGCAAGTTTCGTTTTACGTCTTCGTTTAATTTCAATTTCCCATATCAACTTACTTTAATCAATTTATTATATCAATCTGGAAGGTCACCTTATTCTTATTCACGCCATGACGGCATATGGTTAGTGAATGCAGGGCTCCACCCATTCTTAAGGTCTGCAGCAGAAGGAAGTGAGCGTTCAGGTTTACGTCCCAACTGTTTGACTGTCAGTGAAAAGCCATCGTTACCCATTGAATAGGGGGTGAGTTCCCAGAGCCCGTTTGGACGGTAGGAGAGTAAAAAAATTCCTTGTTCCTGCCGGGAATTGAATGCACAACAATACTATTTAAAAAAGTACTTGATTTTGTAATTACTCATATGAACAATACATTATTTTTATAAGCTAGATAAACACATGAACACAATTCACATCTAGTCTACACCTAACATCTACAGATCGGTTCTGTTGACAGTATGTTTATGTATTCGTGGCTAGGCAAAACTACAGATTCTGATTCTGGCTTGCTACAGAAACGTGCCCTGTATACATGTACATCCCGAGGTGGAGGATAATCGCTTTTTTATAACCAGCTGATCGCGAGCAAGGATATGTCAGCCTTCCTGTATCGCGTTCTCTCAGTACAGTCACCTCCGACATTTACGTTGTCTGTCCCATACTTTGTATACTAAGCCAAGAACGCAAATTCATCAATACGAAGCTGGAGATGTTTCCCAGTTGTTGGACTCCATGATCAGGAGCTCACGGTCGACGACCTTGTTGAAATTCGGAAGCAAACCGCTTTCGAAGAAGTTGAAGAACTTAGGCCTGAGCCTGAGGAGACGACCGTGACGGTTTCGAACGTGACTGAGGGGCCTGGACTGACTGAAGTGTTTCAGGCCACTGATTGAAACAAACGGCGAGCAACACCTTAGCAAAGAATTATGAAGATGCTTGTTTGCTATGAGAAGATCTTGGAGGACAAGGTTTTTGACTCACCAGAATTTAGTGCTTGATTTCTTTAAGTCATATTCAGCGACAGGGTAACACAGGCCTACAGAGCGTAAGTATAAAACATGTCAAGCAGTGCATGGTAATGTAACCTTCGAGATTATAAATACAACGCAGGTCAACAACGGTCAGTTTACACAGGCCTAGAAGGAACAAGAACGTAAAGGTAAATCAATCACTATACAGACCTGGTCAGACTCTGAGAGTTCCAGGAAGCTGAGGCTTACAGACTTAAAGACATATCGGCACACAAAGGCGGTACGTTAGTCAGTCCTACGCACCGACCGCTTTACCATCAGGAAATATTTCTGGTACTCATTCCTATTAGAGGCTGAGTCGACCCCAGAGTCATAGAGCGGCCATGAGAATTATTTTAGTGAAAAATTCGAGTGAAACCACTCGGAATAGAACCCGCGACCTTCCGGATTGTAGCACAGTGCTTCAACCAAGGAAGGAACAAACATGAAACATATCCACAAAAGTGGAGAAAATAAAAATAAAACACATATCAATAAGGGTGTGGTATCATGGGCATAGATAATGACAGAAAGTCTACGGAAACAGGCATTAGATAATCCCTTATTACACATATACACAAGAGTGAGGGATGCCGTTAGTTTGCTCCATATACTGAACTGGAAGGTGGCAGCAAGGAACTGAGAAGGGTGGAGGCACATGTTCGAGGAGTCATGGTCTGAAAATGAGCCGAAGCGCCATAGAAGAAGGAGAAACAAGAGTGTAGTAATATAGACCTTACGTTATCAAAATATACAAACACATATCAGAAAGTTAATGTAGCATTACCCTGGAGATTATAAATGTAAAATATGCCCAGAAGTGTATCGTTACGTAGACCTAAGGATCACAGATATAATGCTTGTCAGCAAGAAAAGTTAATATTGTAGTAATTAAGGTGTCACTATGGAAACGTAGGCCTAAACGACGAAAATATAACACATTTCAACAAGTCTACGGCTCTATATAGGACTGAAGGACACGAGCAGAGTTATGTCAAAGTTGCATGGAGATACAGATGCAAACGACACCAAGGAAACGTGTTATAAACGGTATGGTGCGTAGGTTGAACGAATCTCCTGTAATACACATTAACAAGGGGACAACAACACAGGCCTAAAGGAAACCATCATAACATACATAAATAGGGATGTCCTAAAATAAGCCTAAGTAACACAAATATAACACTTTGCTACATGTTTACGGTACAATAATTTACAGAGTTCACATAATACAATTGGAAATAAAGGCCTAAAGAACACCAAGAATATATATATATATATATATATATATATATATTTCACGAATGATAGGGCCTTTAGGTAAACAAACGTCAATATAAGAACGTAAAGCAATCCCTGTACAAGCCTGAACAGGTCCTGAGGGTTCCAGGAAGATGAGGCCCCTAGATTTCAAGACAATCGGCGTGTGAAGGTGGTGAGGTTGTCAGCCCTACCGATAGCGTTTGGTATGTCAACAGGTTTATAGCAACATAGCCTAAAAATAAAATTTGGCTCCTGTCAGCAACTGTACGGTAACATAAATGTAACATGTGTACGTTAACACAGACCTGAAGAACACAAATATCTTATATGTCAAAAGGTGTGTTGTACAATATCCTAGCCAGGGTTGTATAAATCCCGGTACAGAGCGCCATGGCGAGTATTTAGTATAACAAATGTCAAATATAGTACAATGATAAAGGCGTAAGAAGAAAACGGAACCCATATCAACAAGGGAACAGCGACGTACGATTGAAGGATATAACTATAACGGCAGACAATAAGTTTATGGGAAAACGGGCCGACAAAAAACAAACATATCTAATGTACAATTTGTGGTAACATGCCCACAACAAATGTTACCGTAAAATAAATATCACAACGTACCCAATAGTAGCAATTAGGACCTACATTCTTTATTATTTGTACAGTATTTGAAACATACCAAAAAGTGTAAACCTGGTGGATCAAACAGTATGATCATCTGAGAAGAATCTGTGGTGCATTTGATCAGAACCCGCTTCGATGTTAAAGTTATCCGTACAAATCCAGTCTTTAGTTATTTAAGAATGTCTAGAGCAACATTTTATCAACTGTCGGTTCAAAATGGCCCTAGTCTTAGTCTCAAGGTACGAATGGGAAAAAATCTGTGCCACCAGAAGAAAAATTGGCAACAACAACACCTCCATTTAGTAGTGAGGTTAAGAATAAGTGGAGATATTTCTCCACTCCTCCTTTTGGTTCCATTACGTGTATAGGGACAGCTTTACCTTCCCTTTACTAAGATATAGTAAAGCTTCTCTCTTCTTACAGTTTTTTTACTCTAATTTTGTTTAGGAAAGAAAAGACGTTTCGGGTGACTTATGGCATGTTGTACCTGACACACTTGACGAGTGAACAGTTTTGTTATTTGAAATCTGCGAAATTATAGACAGCTTTTTATGCTGGCCTTTGTGAATGCGATTAAAAATGACACTCATAAGTAGGTGGGACGTTATGAAAAGAAGCAGATGCAGGAAACCACTGTGCATACTAAGGTAGAAGGGATTCAGAAACATCATATTTTTCGCCTTTCAACCTAGTAGTTCTGATTATCTTTCATTTTTTAAAGCTGTTACAAGCAACAAACAAAGTTCCGTCTTCATCAGTATTGTCGTTCTTTTACAAGGTATTGCTTATGTACAGCGGGTTTAGAAGCCTAGAATTATTCCCCGGTGCGCTACCACTCGGATCTTCTACAAACTCATTGCCTTCATCAGAATCTTATCCCTCAATGTTGCCCTTCATTATTGCGTATTTTGAAGAGTTTTGCGGTCTTGTATTGTTGGAAAGTGAAAATATAGCTTTATATTTGGGGAAGACTCCACTACCACAAACAAATGGCGTTGTTTTCACAGACGGAGAAGGAAATGCTAGTCGCCAGTAGACGTACGTGTTTGTAAAATCGTGCGTTGCATTCGGTCAGCACGACTGGAATAACCGTTGCAAGCTTAGCCTAACACGTAGTAAAATGCATGTCAACGAGTGTAATATAAGGCTCAAGAGTGCAAAGTCAGTCACTGTATGGTAACGATCTCTGTAGAACACAAATATAACTCATTTGAACAAGGTACAGCAATATAGGCCTCAAATGAAATTAAGTCTTCGAATTATTTATGAATTGCTGATTCAAAATTTGGAGTCCAATTTTTGGATTAATTGACTGTTTTATTTCAGGAGTATCGGATTTTAAAAGAACGCTGCGTTTTCTTAAATTTCTTATTTTTCATTAGTTTTTTTTTTTATAATTTGTTGCCATAATTTATGAACATGATATTTTGTTATTCAATACAGTTCTTTCTCATTGAAATAACGTCAGCGTTTCATATTTCATAACAGGTGGTGTTTAGGTTTGGCTTAGAAATGAACATTGAAACAACAACAAAAATGCAAATTTTACAACTTTCTGGCTGCCAATTTTGATCAGCATACCCGATTCCTTGAAAACCAGTTTATTTCGTTCATGTAACCAAAAAATAATTCAAATCTTTTGCGAAAATAGATGGAGGTATAAACTACCTCAGCGCTCCCGAAATTGCGGTTGATACTAAATTGTTCTATTGGATTTAATATTCTTGTAAAACAAAAAGAACTGATTTGTAAAATCCGAATAACTGTTCGTAACTATTTACATCTTAATATTACACTGATGATAAAACCTAACTTTTGATTATACATCTTATATTTACATATGTGTTTAGTAGAAAATGTAGCATATAATTTGCATATTCGTGCAAAGTATATTTGTAAATGTTGCGAACCCTATGTATCGCCCATAAATGTTTCACAAAGTTGTCTTTATAACGGTATAAAAACCGAAACATACCTGAAAAAAATCTAAATAAAATAATTCGTGTGTATTTGTGTGTGCAACTTTGAGTGTGTCGGCTGTGTGTATACATTAATCTAATTGACCCTGTGCACAGAGTTAAATATGGAGTGTTTTGTGTAACATTCATGTACGCCTACGTGTCTCAGAACCCAATTCGCCTGACACCTTGTAACGTAGACTGTTGGCTTTGGTTCCACCTACGTCAAATACCCGCCGAGCCCTTGAGGATTTCGTGTTTGTGGGTGGCATTATTGGGTCGAATAAAATAGCATGTAGAATTTGTTGTCAACAGACACTCACGGAATATCTTGTGCAGAAGCAAACGGAAAAAGAAATCATTCATTCAAGGCATTTCCATTAATGACTTATCTCAATGAATTTAGTATAAGTTCCTCGTACATCTGGAAGGTATCAGTTCAATTACTTCTCCATCCCATACTGTGAAACACCGTCAGGAACTGTGCAGGATTAGGTTTAGTTTCGTGTGCCTAAACCCTCTACGTGCAAGTGGGCTCTCCATATGTTCGTCTACAATCATGGGTATCTTCATTCCAATGCATTCGATTCCTTGCTCTGTTATTCTCTCTCTCCCGATATATATATATATATATATATATATATATATATATATATTCTGTGTCTAATTCTGCTCGTAATCTTCAACTACGCAGGTAATATTGAAGTATTTTACTTTTACTTGCATTTCTATTAAGCTGGTAATCTAGTCTTGTAGTAACAAATTATGACCCTATTAGTGCCATTCAACTAGTAGGAGTTAATTCTCTGCAAACAATGTAATTCTATCCAACGACGACTCTGTGTTTGGTATCTCATATACATACAACCACAGTGTCTGGTAGCCGCCACCACTTCTATGGTTCATTTATACCGTAACATAAATCGTTCCTTACACCACAAACCTCCAAATTATATTTCACGTACATTTCCTGTATCATGTTTCGTCAAAATGTACGTAATCATTATTTTGACAAATGGACGATAATGTCGAAGGTAACGTGCAACTCGCTGCTCGGCCGACAGGTGGCATTGTGTCGTCTATTGATTGGCGAGTGGCACAGCTGGCCCGGGGTAGTACACAACGTGTCAGCATTTTTTTTTGCAGATTCGTATTCCTCACTTCTGGAGAGAGATTCGGGCAACATCCTCCTAATCATTGAGCCCGTAACATCGTATCAACGTCTGCGCATGTGTTGCTAAAGAGGTGACGTAGATCAATTATTTTCCGTCGGCCTCGTCCCTCCCATTTTCACGCTGCAGATCTGCATCTTCTTTTAAAGGAAGAAGGTTGATGAAACAAACAACGCGAGGTTATAGTCAGAAATGAAACCGATCTTACTGTAATATTATCGTGTCGCGTCCGATAACAGATAACAAAATTTCTTGATCCCCAGAATCCTACTTGAAAATTTATACTTACATGTTCGAGAAATGGTACTGAAGTTGAGACACAATCGCGAGCCTGGAGAATTCGATATGTGTGCAAGTTGCCACATATTTTTCACGAGTTTTTTCTTTAACGCCTATTGCCAATACAGTTTTTCCCCTTTGGCGAAACAGCCCCTAGTGGGCCAGGGCCTTATCATTATCGAGACTTCACGATCATACTCAGACACACCACACTCAGCAGGACTTCTCTAGAAGAGTTATCAGCCCCACGCAGAGACCTCTTCACCGACATCACCCAACAGTCACAAGAAAGAGACAGCCATGCCCCCAGCGGGATTCGAATCTACGATCTCAGTAAGCGAGCGGCCGCGGACCTACGCCTTAGACCGCTCGGCCACTGGTACCTTTCCAATATATACAACTTCTTAATTTACGTCCTCTCTTTTTCCGTTTAACGCTCTTTGGCTGGCTGCCCTCTTTTACGCTAACCACTGCCAATTCCATTATTTCTTATGGCGATATCATTCTTATTTACGCCTTGTTGCTTTTCGTCCATTTTTTTTCACGAAGACATCTGGAACGTAAAAGAAGATATTCGTGTCGTGACTAGGAATGACCAAGAAACAAGAGTTCGATTCGCGAAAGACGCAATTTTTTTTCTCTTCTCCAAATCTTCCAGACGACTCGGGGGACCACCATCTTCATATTCAGTGGATACCTGAGGATCTTTACCCAGAGGTTAAGCGGCCGATGTGTGAAGACGACTACCCACCTCCATTTAAATTCGAAATTGAAAACGTGTGAAAATATATCCTCACACCCCATGCAACTTGTGAAGTGGACAAAGACGGCTCACTAAAAACAGACACCAGCTCACCGCCATCACTAAACACTGTCACTGTATCCTATACTGACAGAGGTCAGTCAGTCATGTCCACGGATTCGCATTCCACGTTCCTTTAATGAGAATAGAAATGCTGGCGAATACATGGGCTTGTTTAAAGCTAGAAGAAAATACGGAAATGAAGTATGTAAGTCGCAAGTCTTGTGTGAGGCTGCAGGAAAACCGTCATTATGAAGGCAGGAATATACGAAAGTAAGAGAATAGTGACCATTTTAAAGAAGATCTACAGTCGTTTAGGAACTGTATTAGCAATTCTACATTTTCTCAACACCTAATCGAAAAATTTCTTGCCACATGTCCCAGCGATGAAGTTGTGTATGTGCTGCACGTCACTAAGAAAGGCGGCCACGTGACTACTATTGAAAAACATTATATATACTTGGAAACTTCAAAATAACAAATGAATAGCACAGGCACCCTCAACGCATACCCTCTGTTCAACATTTACTAATTCAAAACAGAAAAGTTATGTAGAAGACAAACACATCAGGATGACGTAGGCACAACTTAAGGTCGTTGAGTTGGCGCCCATGCAAGTAACACACCAACACAGTAAAACGGGACTATGTGTATGTAAAATATTCGGTGCAAGTACAGGGTGTTTCAAAAAGAGCTTTACAACTTTGAAAGCGTATAGAAATATAGAGTACCACGTACATGAAAGGGATTTTTTCTTATGGGGATTCGTTAAAGATCGAGTGTTCGTACCACCTTTGCCTGCAAATGTCGTTGAACTCCGAACTCGAATTACTGCCGCAGTTGCAAAAGTGACGCCAAAGATGCTACGTAGCGTGTGGCAAGAGACTGACTACAGGTGGGACGTCTGCCGCATTAACAATAGAAGTCACATTGAACCATAACTATCCGAGGTAAAACTCGGTGTGTTTTGCTACTTTTTGACAGTTCAAAACGTTGTGTATGTCCTCTGTATAAATTTCTATACGCTTTCAAAGTTGTAAAGCTCTTTTTGAAACACCCTGTATAAACAAAAGAAGTAATTACGCATAACTTAAAATAAAGGCGCGTTTGCCAAACCATTTTTGCCACGGAAAGCCATAATTGTTACATATTCTGAGGAGTGTCTGTAGCCTTATTTACCTAGCACGCAACGTGAATAGGTCGTATTATATGTACATTTATGATATCTAGCTGAATACAATACAGCGCGTGCGCTTTGCATGCTGGATATCTAAACTACAGACACGCTCAGAATATAAAAGATTTATTGCTTTCCCACGGCAACAATGGTTAACGAACGCGCCTCAGTCTTACGTTATACGCACATTGTCTTTTTATTCAAGGCGTAATGATTGACTCTGTGGGCCGAAGCATGTAGCTGATTGGTAACAATGTATTGATACATAATAAATATTGTAGTGTTGTATAGTGGTGTTTTAATGATGAATCGTTTTAAAACACAACGGAATGTACTCCATCAATGTGGATGTAAACAGATAGGTATATAGATATAGACGATACACTGGACAAGAATATATATATATATATATATATATATATATATACATACATACATACATACAAACATACATACATAATACATACATACATACATATAAGAGATGGGCATTTTGAATTTGGAATAGGCCAAAGTCCTAATCCTTAAAAGGAAATCGATGATGATGATGATAATAGTGATAAGGATATAAATTCTTGTCCAGTGTTCAGTTGTCAGCGCGCATTAACCGCAGATATGTGTACACCATATTTTAGAATTTATTCAAACGCTAGATTTCTTCTAATTCAGGCTATGCAGTCGGCCTTGCAAGTGTAACCGTCCGTTGTGTGACACGGGAATGGGGTCGGAGAGGGGAGGGGGTGCATTAGCAAAAAGTGCTTAAAATTAATTTGGTGCAAGAGAATAATGGAGAAAATTACAGAACAAGATTTTGCATTTGTTTATTCTTCACTTCTTTAAGTTTCGGTAAATCAAGTACAAATGAAAGATAAATGAAACATATCTCTCTTCCGAATTCTCATGGAAATAGATTATAACAGAGAAACATTACATAAGGTAGATGACAGAATAATATAAAAGTGTATCTTGGGGAAGTAAGTTGTGGTGGTTTACATTTACCTGGCTGGTGCTACATTTCTCAGGTGAAAGTAACCGTAAAGTTCACCTCATTAAGTGCCTTAGAAGACACACATGGAGAGTAGCGGTACAGCTGTACAACCTCCACACTAGATTGGGGTAGGTGGTCAACGCCACGCCCCAGCCACTCCCGGGAAGAAGACCTGGTACCCATTGTAGAGGAAACTCGGTGGGCTGCACGGCCGGTCTGGACATATGTGGAGAAGAGAAAATCGCTTCCTCCACCAAAGCTCGAACCTCGGACCGCCCAGGAAGTAGCAAGCCGCTATACCGACTACGCTATTCCACAATTCTCTTGTGGGAGATCTCTAATTGCCAGGAAGAGCTAAGGGACAGAGCACCAAAATAACACAATTACGAACGATGTTGTATTCGACATTGCGTGGGTAGACTAGGCACACCTGTTCGGCAACTTTCATCTTTCCCGTGCTACGTAATGTAGTGTCGCCTGTTTCCGACTTTGTCCATTTCTGTTGTTTATTCGCGTTAGTTATGTAACGTAGGGCTACCATTCGTCCCCTTTTCTCCGGACATGCCCTCATTTTCGAAAAAATATTTATGTTTTGGCGTTTTTTTTTAAATTTTTAGAAATGTCCGAATGTTTTTGCTATTTGTTACTTTTTAAAACTTTTGCATGTTTAATGGTACAGACACGAAAAAAAATTCTACTACATTTTTAAGAAATACGTAATTGTATTATTATATTATCACAGTCTGAGGGAAAAATAAAAACGACTTCGGTAGTAGACCTTCGAAGTGCCTCAGAAAAATTCGGCAATATTCGTGACCCATTTCCTGCTCGCGCGTGGTTAAATCAAAGAACCGAGAACAACAACAGTATGGGTGGGCACATAAAAACCAAGACAACAACAGAACTGGCGACAGACTATAACACTACATGTATGTGTATACAAATTTTAACAGTTTCTGTTTTTAATATTGTATATTTTTTAAATGACAATGTTAATTTTATTGAATGAATAACGTGCTTTTTCGCTTATATGACCTCTTTTTTTTGTGGTGGATAAATGGGAAATGTCCTTTTATTGTGATGTATATATGTCAACCGCATTTCAAGTCCCTTGCTTCTGTTTTCTCTATCTTGTATATTTGTACCCATTATCATTTCCTTCTTGCAGGTTCATACACTCCTAGCAGTGTATTCCCCAATTACATATTACGTATCGTTAGTTCCTTTCTTCGTTCTTTTCGTTTTCTTCTCTCTGTGTTTCTTTACGTACTCCATTTATTCACTTACTCTGCCATCACTCTTACTTACGGTACTTCTTTACAGTACTTAAGCAACACACCATACGGTCGTATGGGTGAATGGAAGTACAAATTCACCCATCCTTGCCCTGCGGGTAAGAATGGGTACTGGTGAGAAAGGCGAGCTGGTCTGGGCAACGGCGCATTACACAAGTAACCCACTGGGCTTTCCAGACTTACTTTCTGTTTCTGCACACCACCCTTCTGTGTTACATTCTCCCTTATGTGCTGCGTGTTCTTCTTCGTTCGCTGTTTTTTTCCATTCTTCTCCCCGTTCTTCAGCTTATATGTCTGTCCTCATTTTTCTTCACGCGTCGCACGTCCTGTGCTTCTCGCGATACGTTCCTGCCGTCCTCTTCAGAATGCTCCTCCGGAGCCACCATAATCTCGTTGCATTTTCTTTGTCACAAAGAGTCCGTTTTCTCAGTGACAAAACACATACGTGACAGACTTACTTTGTACATGTCTCTCGCTGCCCGTTGTATTAATGGCAACTTGTATCTGAATATAGCTCAGTAAGGTAACTAGACAGGCTAAGAGAATGGACGCCATAGTTAGTAAGGACTCAGTGGGTCATCAAGGCGTCACTTGCAAAATAGTCCCGGAGGTGCTTCAGGCACTGTTGATATCGGCGCTAGATACAGGTGAGTGCCCAACTTCACACTTCGACCTCATGCACTTCAATGTAAAGAGCCCCTTTTCCATTCCAATCCGATAAGAAACGGTGTAAGACACTATGACGAGGACGAAAACCCCTTCCCCGGCCGGTGTTGGAAATGCTGAATGTCGATCATGACAGAAACAATGTCTCTCTCTCTCTCTGCATTATGCCACGAAGGCATACATGGAATGTGAAGGAAACCCTCTTTGCTACCACACAAAGGATCTACGGGGTCCCGGTGCCAGTGCACAGACCTACAACTCGATCTCTATCTCGACCATAATGCATAAAACATACGTTGTGAGTTAAGTTAAAACAAGTTACATTCTTATTTCATAAAAGCAAACTCAAACGCGCGTACTTGAACATATCAGTGCTGCAGCTTCCTGTCACATTTTCCTGTTTCCTCTGTCATGCTGATGTTTCTTTTCTGCTTGACCCTTCGTTCCCGGCTACAAACAATGCATGTGCTGCAAAAGGTATTGTTTTATCCACGCCATTTAAACATGAATTTGATGCACTTCCTCCTGTTCTGACAAATTGACTTCAGGGCCCACTGTCACCCCTCCAATCTTTCTTCCATTCACGTTTCTGACTGGCCACACCCATTCTCTGCGATGCATTTTCATACCCCATTTCCCCACACAACCAACCACCTTTTCTGTTTCACTCCCTTCACTGATGAAAAAGTCGGCACATTCCTCTGCAACTTTGGTAACTACACACCAGATTACGGTGTGCCACATCCTAGCAGATCAGAGTCTTAAAACATACCTCACACCTCATGTAGGCTGTATACAATATCATGATATGGCACTTACTCTTTCCTCTTGTATTCAGTATAAGCGAAGGTGATGAAAACAGAGGAGCTTAGCACACAAAAGATGGATGATAAACCTCAAGGAAACAGACATCCTGGGAGACAGGGAGGCACAAGGAAAAAGATAGTTAAATATTAAACTGATGTTATTGGGGTAAAAGTTTATTTACAGTGGTTACAGTTAAAATATAACCAACATAATGGAACACTGCATATTACATATGAATGAACAGTCTATGTTGCGAACTTTATATAAAAGAAAACTCTCTTAAAAAACGAAGAGTAAACATTTGGTTTAACTTTTATCGAACAAGAGTTTAAAGTATTCCAAGTTGCAATTGGTGTCTTTCACACATCATTCACAAAACCTATGTGTTTTGTTTCACTTTGCACCAATACAGTATACAATGCCTGCATGCTGAAACAGAGGCAACTTTACCACTGCCTCAAAACTCTTTTATTCATACTCGGTTATTTTAAACTGAAGGTTTCTGAAATAGCAAAAATCAATCAGTTGTATAAAGAAAAGCAATGAAATCATTCCTTTTTTAATGTTATTCATACCATGTAATGAGATATAATTCATTTTACAAGACCAACAACTTGCATATAGAAATATATACGCCTGATATCAGTTCACAATCTGTACCATAATTCACTAGGTTTTAATACTGGTGTGACTCTCTGAAGATGGCAGTCAGCCACCGAAACATGTAGGAGTGAACCGATATTATGTATTGTGCGAGGTGTACACGTTGTTGGTCTTGAAATATGAATTATTCATTCCCTTGTTTATGGCTTCAGCTTACAGATAGGGTCTTTTTATTATTACACAACTGTTCAATAAACATTCAACACAATCACAGGTGAACTATATATGTGTAAAACAGACTACACTGATCAATTCAAAAAGGCTCCAATGACACTCAACATCAACGGGTTTCTTGATTCTGTCCACTGCCTTGCATTCTAAACATAACATGTAACTGAGTGGCTTAGTGTGACCAGTCACTGAGAACAACTTTCTGTGAGATCCAGTTTCCAAAATTATATGCTCTGTTCCAAATACTACACGAAGGACAAACCCTATAAACCCATTAATAATAACAAAATAATAACGAATCACAAGAATACTGGTTCTGTATTGTAACATAATGGGATAAATCACCTTGAAAATATTTGATTGGGATTATGGGAAATTGTAAATAATGGTTTCACTCTTTTACTGTATACAGCAACTTTTAACAATTTTGAGAACACCTGTTTTGACACTTGTGGATTAGCAATTGGGAGCCATGTGTCTGTTCACTTAACGCTCATACCATCACTACAGCAACAAAACACTCGTCTCCACAGATTACACTAAGCAGAAAGGATTCATACAATTATTTGTGATAGAGGTACATATAAAAACTTCAGACTTCCATACACACTATGTAAACTAGATTAACTTCAATTACATAAGTGCAATTCATGATATAAGAAATCAGTTTCAAGAAGTATGCAAATCACAGGGACACTATCACACTCACCTTGAATCATACCACAGACCACACCCAAACATGAAATTTGGCATCTACTGACTGGAATAATAAACTGCTGTTCCCTATTTCAAACTATTAACCATCTGCACACAGGGTATAATTTATGAAACATATTACATAATTTTGTGTTCAATTTGAATCAGTTACCTTCTGAGTTATGAAATCATACAGTCTGGCAAGTCGTTGAGAGTGCTTCTGAGAAACATGCCGTCTCTTTATTCATCACTAACATGTCCTTTCCTGACAACAGGGGTAGCAGTTTCTAATAAAATGTGGGCTGTTATATTAAAGAAAAAAGTCTTACACCACACATAAACAAGTTTTTAGGTTACTAGTTCCAGCTATGTTAATGAGCCATCATCAGAACTTTTTTAACAACAGCTATCCAGTGAAACTTATCCTTGCACACAGGATTGAGATCTCATGTTCTAAATTGCAGTAGGCAATTGTACCTCACATCACACACATACCAAACATTGATCTCTGAAAGTTTATGAAACACTGACCTTCCAGTGGCACATACCACAAAGTGAAAACACCAACATTGCATAAACATGTAAGTACAGCTTCATACCTCTTATCACTAATCACTAAAATGACAAATTCTTTACACTCATAATACATTACTGGTTAAATTCAAATGTTCTCCATATTACAGTACTCAAGGGTCATAATCACAAATACAAAGAAGATAAATACCAAATAACAACATTTTTAAGGAGTACCCACACATTAAAACTGCAGGTGTAACTTACATCAGTAAAATGAGAAATTTTATAGGGCCTTGGAAGAACAAGACAGACTTGTGCTGCAACACATCAGACGTAATGCCAACCATGTCTATTCACATTTATATTTACACTTATGGCACTAAAAACCTTTCTATACTCCATAATTTCATCCATATTTTATTTATTTATCTAAATAAATTTTATGACAAATACTGAAAACGAATGAGATCATAACCCTACATGCAAGAATGTTTCAGTGGACAGTTCTTGATTTAAAAAAAAAGCCTGATGATGGCTTGTTAACAAAGCCAAAACTAGTAACCTGAAAATTTGTATATGTCTTGTATATGACTGCTTCTTAATACAACATTTGAATTAAGCACAATGGGGATGAATCACCTTAAAAAATGTTTAGTACCTGTCAGACTATACGATTTCACAATCCACACCACTATACTGCCACAAAAACCTTAAATTTCAAATTCAATCCATATATTTACATGGTAATATTAACACATATGTATGAGAAGTTACTAACATTTTTAACTGTCGTCTCGAATGTGACACCTTTTAGTTCATAGCCTGAAAAAGGTGGCTGCAGTTCCCCTCAAAATGCAGGTACAAAACTAAATGGTATTACATCCCATAACACCATAATCGTTGTGATCACCACCATTACAACCTCAAACCTAATCAGGTTTTATTGTCGAACAATAGCAGATGAAGATAATTTTGTGTCAAAGATAACTGTAGTCTGTATTGCTGAGTATGTACAAGGTCAAATAGGTGAAGAGGCTTGATTAAAGAGCTCTTGCATTCTAAAGAAAAAACTGGGACAAATGTCCATAATGTTGATCCTTTTCTACCATGTATTTTGAAAATAATGAGCTCAGACACAGCAGCAGTATGACATCTTGAACACTGCAAGTATCCTTACTGTTAAATTCAGAATTGCTGCAATCTTCACAATCTTCAGGGCTGTCCCAGTTTCATGTTACATGTCCACACATGCAGTCCTGCATCACCCTCTACATCTCATACATACTACTTGTCTGTATTGAGGGCACAGTAGGGATGATGGCATTACAGGCTTCCATCTCTTGCCTACTGCTGTATCCTCATCCAGTACCCCCTGATCTATAGCAATGTGCTGGCAAGATCAGCACGTGGTTATCACGACTTTGAACATTCAAGTAAACAGAATAGTTATATTGGGAAGGGTGGGGGGAGGGATAGAGGGACCCACGCTGGAGCAGAATACACTGCATTTCGTGGGAGACAGAAAGTTGTCAACTCATGGATTTCTTTCTGTGGCCTCAGTAGTTTGGAAATAACAACTTTTTTTTTGCATAACTTTCAAGTGAAGTGCCATCCTCTAACAACAAATATATAAATATTCTGAAACAATGTAAGAGGAAGTGAATTGCTTCAAACCTGGAAGAAAGCTACATAAAAGACCATTTCATATGCTCTTGCATACTCAGAGGAGCCTGAGCATGGCTGATTACTTATGCCATACATTTTGCAAATATAAATCTTGTTTACAGTATCAATCACATGCCAATACAATGACAATGTGCTCCACAGTTGTATTTCATTCATCTCCAATGGTGCTGCATAATCTTAGTACCATAAAACACTTGTAACACCTTATCATGAGACAACAGAGAATTTACATCTCCTGGTTCCATAAGTTTGGCAGTCATGTTTTAACTCAGCATTTCAGAAATGCAATTCTCAGCCATCACATATGCATTCATTGTAATACAATGTACAGAAGTAAAGATATTAATTTTGTTCACCTTGTTAAAAATTTTTGTTTTCAAGTTTGTGTGCTTTAAACAATGACTTTACAAACTGTAAACTATATCATGACACACAGGAAGTTTCTTGGCAAGTATAACAACAGTCCTTAAAACCAATGATATGTTTCCATTATCATTTAACACTACTGGAAAAAGCCATCTTGTATAACAACCAGTTAACGGCATGGTTGGGGATAATCCAACACAACTTTGCTAGGGATAGTGGAAAACACTTCTGTTGTTCCTAGAAAAGGGAGAGAAATGATAATAGCATTGACATATAAAAGGAATGGGAAAGCAATATTGGAAAAGGGATGAAAAGAGATGGTGAAGTGAAAGGGATTAAGGAAAGAAAAACAGAGGTGACTTACCACACCACCTTCGATCAGTTATGTGCTTGTTTTGTTGTACAGCACCTCCTGTGTTTCATGGTAAGGGACATATAATGAATTGTTTAACTTCCAAACATAACGAAGAATTAAACTAAAACTGCAGTTCATCACTTTAAGATCCTTTCCTTATATAAATCATGTATCATGTAACTTGAATAATTATGCCTGAGTGCAAACAGAACTTGAATCACGGCCAAATCACCACATGCTATAGTCTGTATCTTCAGAATCAAATGTCATAAAGAAGCCAAGCAAAGTTGCATAGACAACAACATTCCCTGCCAGAGTCAGGTAACAAGCTCCCCATTTTATCTGAAATACAAATTGATCATTATTACTTTCACTGTTTAAGAATGATTCACAAATCCTTACAGACAAAATTCTATTTTTTCATTAGTGCATCCTGATCACGTTTATGACACATAAATTTTAATAATCATCATGATATAATTCTATTCCACTGTTTCAACCCTAGGCCTCATCAACTACATGTTTCATGTTGCAGTAAAAACTAAAATTATAGAGTTATTCATTCATTTATTTATTCTGCAATCTTACAAAATGTCCATAGACTCTTTCAAAGCGAGTGATGAGGAAGACACTATATAAGTATAAAAATGAATTTCATGACAATATAAGCTGTCCTCATTACATAGCAGAAGCAGCAACAGTAGTGATAGTAGTAGTAGTAGTAGTAGTAGTAGTAGTAGTAGCAGCAGCATCACCATTAATAGCACAAACAGTATCAGTAAGAGCAGTTATAGTACGAGGTACGAGTAATAGGAACAGCAGCAGCATTAAAAGTAGTAGTAGTAGTTGTAGTAGTAGCACCAGCACCATTAATAGCAACAGTATCAGTAGTAGTAGTAGTATTAGTCATATTAGTAGTAGTAAAGCTACAAACGTTTGGAACCTCCACTGCAAACAAGAGTGTAGTGTATGTCGGAATGGGCTGGACCTCCATCAAATCTTGTATTGACAATTACTACGGGTAAAGGGTCGTATAGCATTTAGCTAGGTAGTTATTGCTTTATTGCTGCCACCATACCAGAATACTTATCTGATAAAAAGGACTCCAAGACAATACAATAAAAAGTCTAACTATATATTCTAAATTACTACGTTCATAATATATACAGTGGGAATGATAAATTAAGTTCACAAATAACTTCGTAAATACTGAAAGTTAGCTTGCCTTAAATATAAACCAGATTACGCGAATTTAGAATTTAGAATAATTGAATCCGAATTCAGTTCAAATGTACGCAACTCAATTTAGTTAGAATTTCCAAAACAATCAGCACAGCTTACCTTGTAAGATTAGCAGACTGAAGATCACTGCAAGATTCACAACCAAATTATGCTCTATCTTCAATTATGTACTTCTTTACAACTCAGGATACGTAACTGCAGTAATTAATTAAGTACATGTACGTTGCGTATAAGATTCGTATTGAGAGGTCGTTTACAGTGCTAATGGGTTTATATAAAGGTGAAGCGTAACGTCAGCCATTCCAGAAAGTTTAGCGAACTGTCACATGACTTTCAGATGTACAAATGCCTCTAAGGCCAATGAACAGCATCAGTATTTGCTGAATAAATGAAAGTGTGTGGCAGTCACTTTCTGCCTGTATGTAACAAATAAAATTTCTATTCCAAGTTACAAATTACAAGTTTCAAACCAAATGTTCATTAAATATACATTACAAGAGTATATTGTGACCACAAGTCTTACAACAAAAGCTGGGGTAGTTTCATAATGCCAAACTTACCACAGGTGCACTCTCTGGAGACCTAGCCAGGACAATCGGTAGTGCAAAGGAAGACACGACAAACCCCATTGTTACGAACATAGCTAATTCATATGCAGCCGTACTGCTAGACCCAGAACTCTCTGTATAGCGTCGTGCTATAAGGGTTGGCAGTGGGGACAGAACGTAAAACAGTACCACAAAGAATGTCCACCAAACTCTGCAACAAACAAATAACACATATTTAAAAAACTCACCTTGCAAGCTGCAAGGATCCTTGGTGCATGGCAATGAACAGAAGGGGTGATAATGAGAAGCAAGCACCATAATGAAGTTTGTAACTGAATTAAGATGTGCATAGATTTTTGTGGAGAATCTTCAACCAAAAGAACTAGGCACCCATTATGTCTAAATAGGAACCACTTCAGACAAGTCAGAACTTCATAAGGCCCCCTTAAGTACAGTACTGCACTTCAAACTGCTAATCATAGGTGGGTATGCACAGCAGGCCAAAAAACAAACATGGTGCAAGGATCAGTCAGTGCCCAGACCTTCAATGAATGCATCAAGTTTGTACATCAAATGAGAAAATCTACAAGCGAACCCTCATGTTCCCATTCCTTGTCCCTACCTAAGTACAGAAAGCAGGCAAATTCACACAGTACAGCTTTCTGGGACGTCACATGCCACATGGTCTGATAGATATCCACATTTCACAGAAAGCTGTTGCTTCCATCTTCACAGTAGAAGGTGACAGAAATTAAACTACAACATGAGCAGGGACAATAGTCTCTCTCCAAAGAAGACTCTCATATACACCTTGAAGAAATGGATGAAAACTCCTGCTAAGGGTAAGAAGTCACTTGGTTTCTCTAACTTGACACCTATAAAAGCACACTAATCACTGCCTATTGCAACGTCTCCTTTCCTCTTGCTCTCTCTTCCCTTCTTTCTACTCCTTTCTCACTCTATCCTTATTTCCTTCCTTCCTTTCTCCAATGAAAAAACCTGAGTCTTACAGCTATCGGTTCCCACCAGTTCGCTCATTTGTTCTGATTCTATCATCTCTATATTTAAACATTAATGCTCCCAGTCACTTCATTCATCTACCCTGTAGATGAAGGCAGCAAGTTACTCCAAAAAGTTGGTACCTATCTACCAGACAACACTGTATTTCCATACTCATCACTGTGGTAATGTCCAGTCTGGGTCAGATGCATAAATTAAAATATCATACATCCATCAACTCCAGTAAGTGTTGGATTCTTTGCAGATGTGACAAAGCATTCATAATGTGGAAACTTATAGCTTACCTACCAAATGCTGCCAAGATATTACTGATGAGATACAATTCACACATGACAAATACCAGCACTCACTTGTACTTCAGTTTTCTGTATGTATAAATGCACTTACTGGTACTCTGGTAGGGCACATCCCAGTATCACTAGTGTCATCCCAATTGAACCCGCAAAGGCCAAAGTGACAAGGCTAAAACAAAGACACACACACACTTTTAGTTTATTCACCATACCAAATATGTCACAGCACAAAGAAAATGTTCATACTTCATTAGTGTCACAATTTGTTATGCTGTACAGCTTATACAGTCATGCACCGCGAATGACGTTTTAGTCAATGACAGACGGCATATACGATGATGGTCCCATAAGATTATAATATTATAATATAGTAATATAATATTACATTATAATACTTACCATTTTGTTACAATTGCCTACAGTATTAAGTACAGTAACATGCTGTACAAGTTTGTAGCCTATGAACAATAGGCACATCCCCGTTGTTAAGCAATGTATGACTGTATAATACAAATATCAGGACTAGAATTATCCTGTGAATCCACTTTTTGATTGTCAATCTTAACAATCTGATATAGTGATTAATAATGGAAACAAAGAAAACATTAAGCAAAACTTACGCTGTGTGTTGATGTTCAGACATGAAAAAGAAAAGAAAGATAAATTAGTACAAAATAACACTGTTACATTTGTAAACAACAAATTCACATAGTCTGTCATTTGTTTATATTCTGATTTGATAATAAATATACTCTGATTATATTAAAATTGTAGCCATTCTAAATGCAATGCCATGCACTATTGTCAAGTAACCGCTACAAATGTAATTAGCCATGTGATTTAGTTGACTGCAGCACAATCCGGTCTTGCAGTATGTTCTGTAACTAAAGTATAGTTCAATTTTATGAATGTGATGTGTTGTACCTCTGAATTTTCCAACATCCTTCTCTATCTCCATTTCTAGCCACCCCCTTCCCACATACCTACCTACTTACCTACCTACCCACCCACCCACCTATCTATACATACATACATACATACTTACATACATCATACATGCACACATACATATACATATATATAACATTCCATGGATTCATAAGTGTGTCATAAAGACAGTAGGATGTGGAACAAGTCATAAACACACATATACAAATTTACTGTATAAAATACTACAAATATTTTACAAAAACAGTATGATAAATCATTCTTACACATAAAAAATTTATCTCCAGGGTAAAGAAGTGCGTATGTACATATTTTCTTAAGGCTGCTTTAAATTTTGCCTTGTCATTCTTCAGCATTATCACACTAGGCTGTAAACTGCTGAATATTGCGATGTCAGCATAGAACATACTTCTCTGACAAGACAGGTTGGCATTTGGTCTAAGAAGATACTGTTTATTCCTTGTATTAATATTGTGTACAGATGAATTTGTTGGAAAATTTTCCTGATTACTGATAATGAAGTTAATTAATGAAAGTATGAGGGAAAGTCATTAAATAACAGGAATTTTATTCTAAAGTGCATGGAAAAGTATGCACAATGAAAAATCTTATTTCCGGACACAAAATGGCTCCTTAGCAACATGCCATATAGGTGTCGTGACAATCGAGCAGTATGAGCCTGCACAATAGCTCATACAATGTGGCCGTTCCACTATCAACTTGCACCATGGCACAACAACGAAGCTTTATTCATTTTTTGTGGTCAGAGGGTGTGAAACCTTAAGAAGAATGAAGGTTCAATATGGAGACAGTTGTTTGAGTCAGGGCAGGGTGTATGAATGGGTGGGAAGATTTCAAAATGGAGGACAAAACGTCAGTGATGAACACTGGAGTGGGAGACCAGTTAGCATAACAACTGAGACAGTGAAACAGCAGATCAAGCAGTGAAACCATGACTACAGGCAAGTCACTAATGATGAAATTGCTGTAGAATTCAACATGAGTCATGGCTCTGTGTACAATATTGTCCATGATGACCTCGAGTATAGGAAAGTGTGAGCAGATGGGTCCCAAGGCAGTTGTCCAATGATCACAAGCATGCAGGGCAGATGATTTTTCAGGAGCATTTGGACTGTCATGTTTGTGAAGGAGATGCTTTTCTCCATCAAATTGTGACAGGAGACGAGTCCTGGGTGTACCATTATGAACTAGAGAGTAAGGGACAATCGATGCAGTGGAAGCACCCATCGTCTCTGGCCAACAAAAAATTCAAGACACAGGCTTCTGCTGGGAAAGTCATGCTGACCATCTTTTGGGATATCAATGGCCCTATATTGGTGCACTTCCAGGAAAAGGGTCAAACTGTGACTAGTGCCTGATACAGTGACGTGCTAGTGAACAAGTTGAAGCTCGCGATACGATCAAAATGACGGGGTCTTCTCTCAAAAAGAGTATTGTTGTTTCACGACAACACCTGCCCCCATACGGCTGCGCATACAGTGGATACTCCGCGTGGTCTGAAATTTGAGGTGTCGAAATATCCACCATACAGTCTGGCCTTGGTGCCATTGGACTTTCACTTGTTTGGACCTATGAAAGAACATTTGCAGGGCCAGAAGTTTGCAGATGACAATGAGGTAATGAGGCAGTGCAATGTTAGTTAAAGGCCACTCCAAAAAGCTTTTTTCTAGAGGGTATCCGCAAGCTTGTGGACAGGTGGACCAAGTGTGTTGCGAAGCAGGGGGACTATGTCCAAAAATAAGACACAAACAATTTTTATAAGTACTCTTGTAAAAAAGTTATTATAAAATTCCTGTTATTTAATGACTTACCTTCATATATACTGCCATAGAACATGGAGAATCTCTACTTGCTTAAATAGACTGCTACAAGAGGTCCTGGGTTGTGTACCAGCCATAATTCTGATGATTCCTTTTGTTTAGTGCAAATCTTCCCACAGTTGGAACAGTTACCCCAAAATATCATTCCATATTTTATAACAGAATGAAAGTATGCATAATAAATTGATTTGAGATTGTTAATGTTACTGATCTGGACTGTCGACCTAACGGTCTGTCTGAACTCTTTTCAACTCTCTTGAAGATGGAGGTGACAAAACCTTCCCAAAACAGTGGTACCCACCTACCGATACACACAGGCTGATGTCAGAAAACTGGGATCTTCAACACTGATCTCAGATTCACAAATCTCATAAGATAATTCAAGTTTGTATCATACAAGTGTCTGATAGTTAGTAACAACTTATATCATGTAATGCAACACAATATGGTAGCATCAAAGATGAAATATGAATTCTGTATAACTAGTTGTGTTCATGTGAATACCGGTTTCACTGTTCATTCAACACAAATTTACCAAGTGAATTTCAACCCCCCATCACTTGACTGGATTTGACATCAGTTTGTTGGGCATACAACACACCTCTAAAGAACTTGTCACTGTAAAATTTCCCTGAAGCATGCCACCCATCAAGAGGCGAGAGATTAATTCAGTCCACATAACCACTGTGTTTAAGCTCAAGTGTCAACTACACTGTTATCCACTTGTATGTCCTGGCTATATAGTACAAATTTAGAACTCAACAGTACACAAATAGCAGATTGCATGAGTCATAATGGCATCAGTGATGTCCTCATTGCAATTGAAATCAACATCAATGGCATAATAATTTATAATAATGTTAAGAGTATCAGATATAAAAAATGACTTCAGATTTTATGTGTAGGTGATACTGATAAGAACTGGTATGTATATTCTGTGACAATTGTCTTTCACTCGTTGTTTCACAATTTTATCATTAAATATGACCAAGGAAATGAACATTTAATTGTAAAGAATATAAGGACTTCCGTTACATGTTTAAAAATCTTCATGAACAGTACCTAGCCAGCTGAGTGCAATATGAGGTGAAAATATGCTACCTAGCTGGTTGATTGTACAGGGACATTGGGTTAAAAGACAACTGTCACTAGTCACTTCCCATCACCTTGGATATACTACACACATATGACCACTCAACAACCTATTTCTGCGTTGCTTAACAGAGAGTATGTGAGTCTGCTGATAGGGAAGATGCACATTTTGCATGACACATATGTAGAATGGTTTCTACAAGAAATTTTATGTAAATTTTACAACAATTTGCAAATACATGAAAGCTTTTGCACCTCATGTTCCATTCTAAACAGACAGTGAACACACAGAAGATATGTGTGTGTACTGCATCCACATGTGTAAAACAACTGTGGTTCACATCATCTGTGATACAGTTAATGAAGCAAGACTGAATTTTATAAATTCAAAACTTCATACTGGGCACATGGTAGAGAAATGGACACCACACTCATTCTGTTTAGCAGTGAAACCTGGTTTCAACTCAAGGTTCCTCATGTTAATTAACAAAGTGCTATTAAATCAGAGGTCCACAAACTCTTCAAAAACTATAGGTATCAGAAAGGTGAGTCGAAGCAAGTTCCACACTCAGAACCCACATATATTAGGTGTCGCTATACAAATCAGTTGCCCTAGCAACCTGTTGCCAAGAATTTATGATGTTAAAAGTTGGCGTGTGGTGTGCTGTGAGGGCAAATAGTATTAACCCTTAGCCACCTAACGACATATATATATATATATATATATAT